>MDTA01132051.1_pt1 | contig 15058 bp, 10 predicted proteins | sample 811151 | NCBI WGS metagenome assembly MDTA01 (sample SAMN05326648, study PRJNA326480) | marine metagenome | isolation source: seawater | place: Indian Ocean: South | collected 2010 | reverse complement strand
CTTGTACACGGTGCAGTTGAAGGTGTCGCCTTCGTAGAACAGCACCAGCTGGTCGTTGTGCAGGTTGCCGTGGATGCTGATGCGGTGGCCGTTGATGACGGCCTGCAGGTAGTCATCGTCCAGGCGCGCAGTGAGGTTATAGACGCTGTCACCCACGAACACCTGATAGCGGTCGTCGCGTTCCAGGACCTTCAGGTCGTGAATCTCTTCACCCACCTGCAGCTGCAATGGCTGGGCGAACTCGGAGTTCATGCGCCAGCTGTTCTGGCGGCCGAACGGCGACCAGGGGTCGGTGCTGACCACTTCCCGGGATTTGCGCTGTTCCAGAACAAAACCGGCGGCCAGTACCAGGGCCTTGTGGGTATCCAGCTTGGATTTCGGGAACAGCAGTTCCCGGTGATCCTCAATGAAACCGGTGGTCAGGTCTGCTTCCCGGAACGGCTGGGCGTCGGCCAGGGCGTGCAGGAACCGGATATTGGTCTTCACGCCGGCAATGCGGTAGTGCTCCAGGGCCTGGACCATGCGGTTGATAGCCTGGTCGCGGGTTTCGTCCCACACGATCAGTTTGGCGATCATGGGGTCGTAGTGGATGCTGATGTCGTCGCCTTCGGTAACACCGGTGTCGACTCGCACATGGGCGCTTTCATCCGGGGTGCTCAGGTAGCGAAGGTTGCCGGTGGCCGGGAGGAAGTCCTGGTCCGGGTCTTCGGCGTAGATCCGCGCTTCCAGGGCGTGGCCGCGGGTTTTCACCTGGGATTGCTCCAGCGGCAGGGGCTCGCCCCAGGCCACTTTCAGCTGCCATTCCACCAGATCCTGGCCGGTGACCATCTCTGTGACCGGATGCTCTACCTGCAGCCGGGTGTTCATTTCCATGAAGAAGAAGGAACCGTCCACGTCGTACAGGAATTCGACGGTGCCGGCGCCCACGTAGTTAATGGCCTGGGCTGCTTTAACTGCCGCTTCGCCCATGGCTTTGCGGGTTTCTTCGCTCAGGCCCGGAGCCGGCGCTTCTTCCAGGACTTTCTGGTGGCGGCGCTGCACGGAGCAGTCACGCTCGGCCAGGAACACGCCCTTGCCGTCCTGATCACAGAACACCTGAATTTCCACGTGCCGCGGCTGGGTCAGGTAGCGTTCGATGAGCATGTCCGGGTTGCCGAAGGCGTTCTGTGCTTCACGCTTGGCGGCCGCCAGGGCATCGTCGAATTCGCCCATGCTGTTGACCACGCGCATGCCTTTACCACCGCCGCCGGCAACGGCCTTGAGCAGCAGCGGGAAGCCGCATTTCTCGGCTTCGGCCCGCAGGGTTTCAACGGACTGGTCATCGCCATGGTAACCGGGCACCAGGGGAACACCGGCTTCTTCCATGATGGCCTTGGCTGCAGACTTGGAGCCCATGGCGGCAATGGCTGAAGAGGGCGGGCCGATGAAGACAATGTTGTTGGCTTCGCAGGCTTCGGCAAACGCGGTGTTTTCCGAGAGGAAACCGTAGCCCGGGTGAACGGCCTGGGCACCACTCTTCTTGGCAATCTCGATGATCTTTTCGGCGCGCAGGTAGCTCTCGGAGCTGGGTGCGGGCCCGATGTGGAAGGCTTCGTCGGCCATGGCCACGTGCCGGGCATTGGCGTCGGCGTCGGAATAGACGGCGACGACCCGAATGCCCATGCGGTGGGCGGTTTGTATGATCCGGCAGGCGATTTCGCCCCGGTTGGCGATCAGAATCTTGCTGAACATTGTTATTCTTCCTCCGGAACCCAGTTGGCCTTGCGCTTGTTCAGGAAGGCGCTGAGCCCTTCCTGCCCTTCTTCACCCACCCGGATATCCGCGATGCGGTGTGCGGTGTCGTCAATCACGTCGTCGTTGATCGGTTTGTGGCTGACGGCGAATACCAGATCCTTGGCGGCTTTCATCGCTTCGGGCCCGTTCATGGCCAGTTGCTGGAGCATCTCGTTGCAGCGGGCTTCCATGGCTTCGACATCGTCACAGACGATGTGGACAAGGCCGTATTCCTGAGCTTGCTTTGCGGTAAACACTTCGGCAGAGATGAAATACCGCCGGGCCTGGCGCTCGCCGATGGCGCGCACCACGTAGGGGCTGATCACCGCCGGAATCAGGCCAAGCTTCACTTCGCTGAGACAGAAGCTGGATTTCTCGGTAGCGATCACGATATCGCAGCAGGCGGCAAGGCCCACCGCGCCACCGAAGGCCGCACCCTGTACCAGGCCAATAACCGGCTTGGACAGGTGGTTGAGTACGTTCATCAGCCGCGCCAGTTCCCGCGAATCGTCGAGGTTTTCCTGGCGGGTGTTCTCAGCCATGCGACGCATCCAGCCAAGGTCGGCCCCTGCGGAGAAGTGTTTGCCTTCGGAGCGCAGGATGACCACTTTCACGCTTTCGTCGGCGTTCACCTCGGTGAGGGTGCTGATCAACTGCTGAATGATCACGTCGTCAAAGGCGTTGCGCTTGTCGGGGCGGTTGAGAACCACCTCGGCAATGCCTTCGGAACGGTGCCTGAGCAGAACTGCGGATTCGTTGTCTGTCATGTCAGTCTCCCCGATTACATCCGGAACACGCCAAAGCGTGTCGGCTTGGCGGGTCGGTTAAGGGTGGCAGACAGGCTCAGGGCAACCACTTCCCGGGTCTGGGCCGGGTCGATGACGCCGTCGTCCCAGAGGCGTGCACTGGCGTAGTAGGGGTGGCCCTGCTCTTCGTATTTGTCGATGACCGGCTTCTTGAACTCGGCCTCTTCTTCGGCGCTCCATTCCTGGCCCTTGCGCTCCATGCCCTCGCGTTTTACCTGGGCCAGCACGCCGGCGGCCTGCTCGCCGCCCATGACCGAGATTCGGGCATTCGGCCACATCCAGAGGAAGTCGGGGCTGTAGGCGCGGCCACACATGCCGTAGTTGCCCGCACCAAAGGAACCGCCGATCAGCACGGTAATCTTCGGTACGTTGGCACAGGCCACGGCCATAACCATCTTGGCGCCGTGCTTGGCGATGCCCTCGGATTCGTATTTCTGGCCGACCATGAAGCCAGTGATGTTCTGCAGGAACAGCAGCGGGATGTTGCGCTGACAGCACAATTCAACGAAGTGGGCGCCTTTCTGGGCCGCTTCGCTGAACAGGATGCCGTTGTTGGCGATGATGCCCACAGGGTAGCCGTGAATGTGGGCGAAGCCGGTGACCAAGGTCTGGCCGTAGTAGCGTTTGAATTCGTCAAACTCGGAACCGTCCACGGTGCGGGCGATCACGTCGCGCACGTCGAACTGTTTGCGCAGGTCGGTGCCGACGATGCCGTAGATTTCTTCGGCGTCGTACAGCGGTGCCTTGGGCTTGCGGATTTCCACGTCCGTCGGCTTGCGACGGTTCAGGTTGGAGACGCTGCGCCGGGCGATTTCCAGGGCGTGGGCGTCGTTCTCCGCGTAGTGGTCTGCCACACCGGAGATTTTACAGTGGACGTCGGCGCCACCGAGGTCTTCGGCGCTGACCACTTCACCGGTGGCCGCTTTTACCAGCGGCGGCCCGGCCAGGAAGATGGTGCCCTGGTTGCGGACGATAATGGATTCGTCAGCCATGGCGGGCACGTAGGCGCCACCGGCGGTGCACAGACCCATAACGACGGCGATCTGCGGGATGTCGTCGGCTGACATGCGGGCCTGGTTGTAGAAGATGCGGCCGAAGTGGTCGCGATCCGGGAATACTTCGTCCTGGCGGGGCAGGTTGGCACCGCCGGAGTCGACCAGGTAGATGCACGGCAGGCGGTTCTGCAGGGCAATTTCCTGGGCGCGCAGGTGTTTCTTCACCGTCAGCGGGTAGTAGCTGCCGCCTTTTACGGTGGCGTCGTTGGCGATAATCATGCATTCGGTGCCGGACACGCGGCCCACGCCGGCGATGACGCCTGCTGCGGGGACTTCTTCATCGTAGACGTTGTAAGCGGCGAACTGGCCAATTTCCAGGAACGGGGAACCGTCGTCCAGGAGGCGGTTGATGCGCTCTCTGGGAAGCAGTTTGCCACGGGCGATGTGGCGCTCCTGGTAGGAGGGGCCGCCGCCTTGCTGGATGGTGGCGACTTTGTCGCGCAGGTCGGCGACGGCCTTGGCCATGGATTCCTGGTTGGCCTGGAACTCTTCGGACCTGGGGTTAATCTTGCTTTGCAGTATTGTCATTGTTTCGGGCCTCGAGGTTCGGGGCGGCGGGACTGGCAGGCTGTCTTTCCGGGAACCGCTACGAGCACATCCATGTGCGCTTGACGTCGGCCATCCATGGCCGCCGACATTCACGGAAAGACACCCTGCCACTCCCTCGTTTTAACTTGGGAGCAGGCCGTCCCCGGTGCAGGGTTGAACGGCCTCGCCTTGTAACGGCTGCTTACTTGTTCAGGTACAGCTCACGACCGATCAGCATCCGACGAATCTCGGACGTACCGGCACCGATCTCATACAGTTTGGCGTCGCGCAGCAGGCGGCCTGTCGGGTATTCGTTGATGTAGCCGTTACCGCCGAGCAGCTGGATGGCGTCCAGGGCGATTTTGGTGGCCATTTCGGCGGAGTAGAGGATCGCGCCGGCCGCGTCTTTCCGGGTGGTTTCAGCGCCGCGGTCGGCGGACATGGCAACCATATAGACGTAGGATTTGGCGGTGTTCATCCAGGTGTACATGTCGGCAACTTTGCCCTGTACCAGTTCGAATTCGCCGATGGCCTGGCCGAACTGTTTGCGCTCGCGGATGTAGGGAACGACCACGTCCATGGCGGCCTGCATGATGCCCAGCGGGCCGCCGGAAAGAACGAGACGCTCGTAGTCGAGGCCGCTCATAAGAACCCGTGCGCCGTTGCCTTCGCCGCCCAGTACGTTTTCCTTCGGTACTTTGCAGTCTTCGAACACCAGTTCGCAGGTGTTGGAGCCACGCATGCCGAGCTTGTCGAGTTTCTGGTGGCGGCTGAAGCCCGGGTAGTCTCGCTCTACGATGAAGGCGGTCACGCCGCGTGAGCCGGCCTGGGTGTCGGTCTTGGCGTAGATGACGTAGGTGTGGGCGTCCGGACCGTTGGTGATCCACATTTTGTTGCCGTTGAGAACGTAGTGGTCACCGGCGTCTTTGGCGCTCAGTTTCATGGAGATAACGTCGGAGCCGGCGTTGGGCTCAGACATGGCCAGGGCGCCGATGTGCTCGCCGCTCACCAGTTTTGGCAGGTATTTCTGTTTCTGTTCTTCGGTGCCGTTGCGGTGAATCTGGTTCACACACAGGTTGGAGTGGGCACCGTAGGAGAGGCCAACGGAGGCGGAAGCACGGCTGATTTCTTCCATGGCGATCACGTGGGCGAGGTAGCCCATGTCGGAGCCGCCGTACTCTTCTTTCACGGTGATACCCAGCAGGCCCATGTCGCCCATTTTCCGCCACAGGTCCATGGGGAATTCGTTGTTACGATCGATTTCCTCGGCGCGTGGCGCGATTTCTGCAGCGGCAAAGCCGTTGACCTGCTCGCGGAGCATATCGAGGGTTTCGCCGAGGCCGAAGTTGAGCTCTGAGTACTGTGATTTCATCGTTGGCTACCTTTGATTTCTGTCGATCATTAGTTTTCAGCGGTCTGCCTGGCCTCGTCGTTGGCCGGCGCCCGCTGTTTCTTTTTCTTTTGTAGCTCCGCCAGGGCTTCTCGGCACCGGGCTTCCGCTGTGTCTATTTCCATCTCTGCCTGGGCAATGTCGTTCTTCTGCTGTTCCAGCATGGCTTTGCGACCGTCCAGGATCTCCAGCATTTTCAGGAGCTGTTTTTCGTTACCGGTGAGGGTTTCATCCCACAGGTCAAATAGCTCCCGGGTTTCCGCCAGGGTGAAGCCCATGCGCTTGCCGCGAAGGATCAACTTCAGGCGCACACGATCCTTGGTGCTGAAAATACGGGTCTGTCCGCGTCGGCGCGGCTTCAGCAGCCCCTGATCCTCATAGAAGCGGATGCTTCGCGTTGTGACATCGAACTCCTGTGAGAGCTCGCTGATGCTGAACGTTTTCTTTTCGACCATTGCGATTTCCTTTTTCGACTTAGGTTAGATAAAGTTTACGTAAACGTAAAGTAGTTTTCTGGTCCGACTTTAAACAAACAAAATTCCGAAAAGGGGAGTGAACGATGGATTTCAAAAATGTACCGGCCATTGTAACAGGCGGCGCTTCCGGGCTGGGCGAGGGTGCAGCCCGCGCGCTGGCAGCTTCCGGATGCAAGGTGGCAATCCTGGATCTGCAGAAAGAGCAGGGCCGCAAAGTGGCCGAGGACATCGGCGGGATTTTCCTTGAGTGTGATGTGAGCTCCCCCGATAGCGCCGAAGCGGCGATCAACGCTGCCCGCGAAGCCCATGGTCCCTGCGGCATTGCCGTGAACTGTGCCGGTATTGCCACGGCTTCCAAGATTCTGGGCCGCGAAGGTGTGATGCCGCTGGAGAACTTCAGCAAGGTTATTCAGGTCAACCTGATTGGTACCTTTAACATTCTGCGTCTGGCCGCGGCGGATATGGCCCAGCGTGAACCCAATGCCGATGGTGAGCGTGGCGTAATCATCAACACGGCTTCCGTGGCGGCTTATGAAGGTCAGATTGGCCAGGCGGCCTACAGTGCCTCCAAGGGCGGTGTGGTATCGCTTACCCTTCAGTCAGCCCGTGAGCTGGCTCGCGAGGGCATCCGTGTAAATACGATTGCACCTGGCCTCTTCATGACACCCATGATGGCGGGTATGCCCGAGGAAGTTCAGGAAAGCCTGGCAGCCACGCTGCCGTTCCCGAAGCGTCTCGGCAAGCCGGAAGAGTTCGGCATGATGGTGGACCAGATGGTGCGCAACCCGATTCTCAACGGCGAAGTGATTCGTCTGGACTGCGCGCTCCGCATGGCGCCCAAGTGAAGCATTCAATTGCAGGAGACATACATGACCGTGTCTGTTGATAAAGAAGAACTGGCGATGTTCCGGGATTCCGTAATCAAGGTCCTGGAAAAAGAAGTGACGCCGCACTACGAAGCCTGGGAAAAATCCGGTCTGGTGCCGCGCGAACTCTGGAACACCCTGGGCAACGCCGGCATGCTTTGTGTGGATGTGCCTGAAGAGTGGGGCGGCATTGGTGCCCCCTTCCAGTTCTCCGTTGTTGTGGGCGAAGAACTGGCCCGCATGGGATTCGGCGCACTGTCCACCAACGTGATGGTGCATTCCGACATCGTGGCGCCTTACCTTAGCCACATGGGCAATGAAGAGCAGCGTCAGCAATGGCTGCCCAAACTGGTCTCCGGCGAAGCCGTAGGTGCCATCGCCATGACCGAACCCGGTGCCGGCAGCGACCTGCAAGCGATTCGCACCAGCGCCGTGAAAGATGGCGACGAGTACATTCTGAACGGCTCCAAGACCTTCACAACTAACGGCCAGCACGCCGATATGGTGATCGTTGCCGCGAAAACCGACCCGAAGGCCGGCGCCCGCGGCATCAGCCTGTTCCTGGTGGACACCTCGCTGCCGGGCTTCAGCAAAGGTCGCAACCTCGACAAGATCGGCCAGCACTCCGGGGATACCTCCGAGCTGTTCTTCTCCGATATGCGCATCCCGGCCTCCGCGCTTCTTGGCGAAGAAGGGCAGGGTTTTGTGTATCTGATGAAGGAACTGCCCCGGGAACGCCTGGTGATCGGTGCTCTCGGCGTAGCCGCCGCCCGTGGTTCCCTGGACCTGACCATCGCCTACGCCCAGGAGCGGGAACTGTTCGGCCAGAAACTGGCCCAACTGCAAAACACCCGCTTTGAAATCGCTCGCATGGAAACCGACTACCGGGTCAACAAGGCCTTCGTGGACCAGTGCATCGACCAGTACGACCTGGGCGAACTGGACGCGCCAACCGCCTCCATGGCCAAGTACAGCGCCACTGAAATGCAGTGCCGCGTGGCCGATGGCTGCCTGCAGCTGTTTGGCGGTTACGGTTACACCACCGAATACCCGATTTCCCGGGCCTTTATCGACGCGCGGGTGCAGCGGATTTATGGCGGCACCTCGGAAGTCATGAAAGAAATTATTGCCCGGTCGGTACTGGGTAAAGCCTGATAAAGGCAGACGAACTCACAATCTGAAGGCCGGGTGCCAGATGCCTTTCAGGGACTGTCTGCAGCATGGATGCTGCAGTCAAGCGTACATGGAAGTATTCACAGCGTGTCCCTGAAAGGCGTCTGGCACTTGGCCCAGCACCAAATTAGAGGGCATTTAACATGAATGGTAACGACGTAGTAATCGCAGGCTCAGCAAGAACCCCGATGGGCGGCATGATGGGCTCCCTCAGCTCCGTGCGCTCCCCGGAACTGGGCGCCATCTCCATCAAGGCCGCCATTGAACGCTCCGGCCTACAGCCGGCGGACGTGCAGGAAGTCATCATGGGTTGCGTACTGCCCGCAGGCCTCGGCCAGGCCCCGGCCCGCCAGGCCTCACGCGCCTCCGGCATTCCCGACAGCTCCGGCTGCACCACCATCAACAAGATGTGCGGCTCCGGCATGCAGGCCGTGATCATGGCTCACGACCAGATCAAAGCCGGTACCAACAACATCATGATCGCCGGCGGCATGGAAAACATGAGCCAGGCACCGTACCTGCTGCCCAAGGCCCGTGGTGGTATGCGCATGGGCCACGGCCAGGTGATGGACAGCATGTTCCTGGACGGCCTGGAAGACGCTTACGAAGGCGGCCTGATGGGTGTATTTGCCCAGCGTACCGCGGACAAGTACGACATCAGCCGTCAGGCCATGGACGAATTTGCCATCGGCTCCCTGCAGAAATCCCTGGCGGCGATTGAAAACGGCTGGTTCCGTGACGAGATTGTTCCGGTAACTGTTTCCGGTCGCGGCGGCGACACCGAAGTCGACACCGACGAGCAGCCGGGCAATGCCAAGCCGGAGAAAATCCCGCACCTGAAGCCGGCCTTCGCCAAAGACGGTTCCGTGACTGCGGCCAACTCCAGCTCCATCAGCGACGGTGCCTCCGCCCTTGTTCTGGCCTCCGCCGCCGAAGCCGACGCCCGTGGCCTCGTTCCCCAGGCCCGAATCGTGGCTCACGCCACCCACGCCCGCCTGCCAGCGGAGTTCACCCTGGCGCCCATCGGCTCTATCGAGAAGGTGCTCAAGAAAGCTGGCTGGAGCGTCGACGACGTGGACCTGTTCGAAATCAACGAAGCTTTCGCGGTGGTTACCCTGGCGGCCATGAACGAGCTGAAACTCCCGGCTGACAAGGTCAACGTCCACGGCGGCGCCTGTGCCCTGGGGCACCCGATCGGTTCTTCCGGTTCGCGGATTATCGTTACCCTGATTAATGCTCTGAAGCAGCGTGGGCTGAAACGTGGTGTGGCTTCGCTGTGTATTGGTGGTGGCGAGGGCACTGCAATTGCTATTGAGTTGATCTGATAGGTTCTCTGCGTAGCCTGCCTGTTTGGGGGCAGGCTGCGGGGTGGCCGGTGAATTTTTCTTGGAAAAAGAACTCGCTTCGCTCAGACACCTTTTTCCGGCGAAAAATTCACCGGCCACCCCGCGCCGAGATACTCTTGAGATATAGCGACTTTCAAAGTCTTTCTTTCTCGTTTTTGAGAATTCCATTCCTTAGTCCGAAGGACGGTGGTGGGGGTACCTTTTCTGGCGGGAAAAAATGTCTGAGCGAAGCGAGTTGTTTTTCCCAGAAGAAAAGGCACCCCCATCGCCAGCCACTCCCCAAGGCTGAATTTCTGCAGTTCCCAGAGACCCCGAGTTGATATCAGTCATGCGCCCCAACCCATGATTTGCTAGCCTTCAATGCATTGAAATTCCCCGGCATCGGAGAAGGAAACCCCGTGCGAAAGCGCCACGAGTTTATTGAGGAATCCCGTAAACAGTGGAGTTCAGAGCCCGCGTTTGTGGCTTCCATGGCGGCCGCTGCCGTGGGGCTGGGGAACCTGTGGCGGTTTCCTTACATGGTGGGGGAGAACGGTGGTGGCGCTTTTGTGGTGGCTTACCTGCTGGCGCTGATTGTGGTGGTTCTGCCCATCATGATTCTGGAAGTGTCCGCCGGGCGGCTCTCCAAGGGCAGTACCGTTCAGACCTACCGGCAGGTGAACCGCTTTGGCGTGGTCTATGGCTGGTTTGTGGTTCTGATCACCATGGCCATTACCAGTTACTATCTGGTGATTACCGGCTGGACCCTGGGGTATGCGGTGGATGCCGCAACGGATGATCTCCGGGTGTTCGGGGATTTTACCGCCGGGTATAACTCGCTCTGGTATTTCTTCGCCGTCACTGTGCTCGGGGCTATCATCCTGGCCAAGGATGTGACAGCCATTGAGCTGATGTCGAAGATCCTGATGCCGGTTTTGATCATTGTGATGATCGGGCTGGTGATCTTCGCCAGCCGAACGCCTGGCTGGGAGCAGACCAAGGATTTCTTTTTTCAGGTGGATTGGAGCCGGCTGGCGGATGGCAAGCTTTGGGCATTCGCCTTCGGTCAGGCGTTCTACACGTTGGCGATTGGCCAGGGCTATCTGGTGACCTACGGTAGTTTTATCCCCCGGCAGACTCATGTTCCCAGGGCCTGTCTGATTGTCGCAGGCACGGAGACCAGCGTGGCATTGTTGGCAGGCTGGATGATCTTTCCGTTTGTGTTCAGCCTTGGCATGGAGCCCACGGAAGGCAGCCAACTTGCGTTCGTGACCATGCCCCGGGTGTTCGAGGACATGGTTGGTGGCTACTGGGTGGGCACGCTGTTTTTCAGCCTGTTCTTTATGGCGGCGTTCAGCTCCAGTCTGGCCGGTTTGAAGGTGATGATTGCTGCGGTGGCGGAGGAGTTCCGGCTGAGCAATGGCCGGGCGGTCAGTCTCGTTACCCTGGTCATGCTGGTGCTGGGTACAGCATCGGCGCTGAGTTTCACACCACTGGAGTGGAACATTGCCGGGGAGCCGGTTCTGGATGTGATCGACCGGGTGGCCGGCGGCAATGTGATTATCTTCTCCGGGGTCCTGGGCGCGGCCATGTTCTGCTGGTTTATACCACCAGAGAAGATCCGGACTGTGCTGGGCACGGAAAGCCGTTGGTGGGAATGGCGGATGTACCTGGTTGGCCGCTATCTGCCGCTGGTAATGCTGCTATGGATCGCAGTGACTTACGCTTTGAACCAGATGGGCATTACTCAGGCCTGACCTGAAATTCCCGGGGTTCGATCTTCAGTTTTTTAAGGCGCGAAGTCAGGGTGGTGGGTTTTATGCCCAGCATGGCCGCTGCGCCATCTTCGCCGAAGACCCGGCCACTGCTCATGGTGAGGGCCCGGGTCAGGTTCTGTTTCTCCAACTCCCGTAACTCCTGTTCTGTCATCAATTCGCCGCTGTAATGTCTCGCGGGGGGCGTTGTTGTATTTATACGGGCGGTGGAATCCGGCCCGGGCAGGTCAAGGTCCAGCCGGCCGTCTGAAGTGATCACCTGGCGCTCGATCACGTTCTCCAGTTCCCGTACATTGCCCGGCCAATGATAGGCTTTCAGGGTTTCCACGTCCCTCTCTCGCAGCGCCAGAGTGGGGCGGTTGAACTTCTGGCAGGCCCGGTTCAGAAATTCCTGGGCCAGGATGGGGATGTCTTCCAGACGACGGCGCAAGGGAACGGACTCGATGGGAAACACGTTCAGACGGAAATACAGATCCTCCCGGAAGGTTTTCTGCTGCACTTCGGCTTTCAGGTCGCGGTTGGTGGCGGCGATAACGCGCACGTCCACGGCCCGGGTGCGGTTTTCCCCCACCCGCTCGAATTGCTGATCCTGAAGCACGCGGAGTAGTTTGCCCTGCAGCTCCAACGGGATTTCGCCCACTTCATCCAGGAACAGGGTGCCGCCGTCGGCCAGTTCGAACCGGCCGACGCGGTCGCTGACGGCACCGGTGAAGGCTCCTTTGATGTGGCCGAAAAATTCGCTCTCGAACAGATCCTTGGGGATGGCTGCACAGTTCACCCGGATCAGGGGGCGATCCCGCCGGCTGCTGGATTGGTGAATGGCCCGGGCGATCAGTTCTTTGCCCGTGCCGGATTCACCGGTGATCAGCACGTTGGCATCGGTGGGCGCCACCATGCCAATCCGACGTACGATGGCCTTGATGGCGTCGCTCTGGCCGAAGATCTCGTGGAAGTGGTACTCGGCGCTCAATTCTTCCTGCAAATAGGCGTTTTCCATTTCCAGGCGGCGCTTGAGGGTCTCCACCTCTTCCAGTGCCTTGTGCAATTCGTTCTGGGCTTCCTGGCGGGCGGAGATATCCCGGAACACCACCACAGCACCCACCGGATGGCCGTTGTCGAGAATGGGTGTGCTGGTGTATTCCACCGGAAAGCCACTGCCATCCTTACGCCAGAACCAGTCCTCGCCAACGCGCTTCACGCTGGCATCGCGGAAGGCCGCGTATATGGGGCAGTCCTTCAATGGGTACAGGCTGCCGTCCGCGTGGGAATGATGCACCACGCGGTGCAGTACCCGGCCCATCAGTTCGTCAATTCGCCAACCCAGCATGCGCTCTGCTGCGGGGTTCGCGAAGGTGCCTCGACCCTCGGCATCCACCCCGTAGATGCCTTCCCCGACGGCATGCAGGATCAACTGGTTTTCTCTCTCCATGTCTTTGAACAGCTCCTCCACCCGTCGCCACTCGAGCAGGCCGCCCCGGTGGTAGTGGTTGGCATCGTGGCGTTCCCGGAGGGTGCGTAATTGGCGCCGGTCTCTCAGCAGAAGAAGTATGTTCTGGGATTCCGCCTCGCCGACCCGGGACGATGAGATTTCGAGTTCCACAGTGTGGCCGTCCCGATGCTGCAGAAAGAAATCGCGGCTCCAGCCGTGACTGCGAAACAGAGTCTCTTCGGTAAAGGCGATCAGTTGTGGGCGCTGGTCTGTGAACAGATGGGTGCAGGGTTTCCCCGTCAGCGATTGACGGTCTGTGCCGATCATCCGGCCCATGGCGCTGTTGGCTGACAGAATCAGATCCCGCGCAGCGTCCACCAGCAGGGCCGCTTCCGGGAGATGATCGATCCAGTTGCCGGTTATTTCAGGGCTGATGATGGCTTCGTTATTCATGGTGGCTTCCCGAGTCAGTCTGACGGAGAAGAATCAATCCCCGTGCCAACTACGAAAATTCGCAGTCGACGCTACGAAAAATCGTTAATTACGAAATATCGTAGCTCGACTGTTTGCTGCTTTCTGAATATTGGGCATTTAAAAACAAAGAGTTAAAAAAATTTCTGCACTTGGCACAAACCCTGCGATACCTCCTTCAGAACGCGTAGCCGGCCTGCCCCTGTTTCGACCGTCTGGCCCGAGCCGCATTTTTGTTGCACCACAAGAGTGCAGAAATAACCAGTAAATCACGCTAAACGCAGGAGAGTGCCCCATGACCACGAAAAGCCTCGGAAATCCTTTTGATGGTGACAAATCCCTGATTCACGCAAAGACCTGCGGCTGCCCTGAGTGCAAGCCGGGTGACGGCGCCCCGTCTATCTCCCTTGATCTCAAGCCTTCTGCCGGCCAGCAGGCAGTGGCGGACGAGCGTCTGGACTCGGAAGCGATGATGGACCGTGCCATTGAAGGCGCCGTCGTGCGCTCAGTGTTTGGTCACAACGAACACAGCCGGCGCAGCTTCATGAAGATGATGGGAGCGGGCACCGCAGCGGCCGTTCTGGGCAGTGTGTTCCCTATGGAAAAGGCCAAGGCCGCGGTGAAGGAGTCTCTCGGCAAGCTTGAGAAAACCAAGCTGAACGTCGGCTTTGTACCTATTACCTGCGCCACGCCGATCATTATGGCTCACCCCATGGGTTTCTATGAGCGCTACGGCCTGGATGTCACCGTGACCAAGACCGCCGGCTGGGCGGTGGCTCGCGACAAGTCACTGGCGGGCGAATACGACGCTTCCCACATGCTGACTCCCATGCCCCTGGCCATGACCATGGGCGCTGGCTCCACACCGGAGCCCTACATCATGCCCGCGGTTGAAAACATCAATGGCCAGGCGATCGTCCTGCACGTGGACCACAAGGACAAGCGCGATCCCAAGCAGTGGAAGGGCTTCAAGTTCGGGGTGCCGTTCGAGTACTCCATGCACAACTTCCTGTTGCGCTACTACCTGGCCGAGAATGGCGTCGACCCGGACAAGGATGTGCAAATCCGTGTGGTACCGCCACCTGAAATGGTTGCTAATCTGCGCGCCGGTAACCTCGATGGCTACCTCTCCCCGGACCCGTTCAACCAGCGTGCCGTCTGGGAGAAAGTGGGCTTTATCCACATGCTGACCAAAGACATCTGGGAAGGCCACCCGTGCTGCGCCTTTGCCTGCAGCCAGAAGTTCGCCACCGAAAACCCAAACACCTATGGCGCTCTGCTTCGCGCCATCATCGACGCGACCCAGTACTCCAACAACCCGGATAACCGCAAGGAAATCTCCGAAGCCATTGCGCCCAAGAACTACCTGAACCAGCCGGTGCCGGTAATCCAGCAGGTACTGACCGGATACTACGCGGACGGCCTTGGCGAGGTGAAAGACGTTCCGGACCGTATTGATTTCGATCCGTTCCCCTGGCACTCCATGGGCGTCTGGATTCTCACCCAGATGAAGCGCTGGGGTTATATCGAGGGTGATGTGGACTACAAGGCCATCGCCGAGCAGGTGTATCTGGCCAGCGAGACCGGAAAACTGATGGAAGAAATGGGTTACTCCGCACCGGATAAAACCTACAAGACCCACACCATCATGGGTAAAACCTTCGATCCGGATAGCGCCGAAGAGTACACCCGCAGCTTCGCGATCGGGAGGGTGTAATCATGGCTTCCCTGAACGTCCGGGCAGCACTGCTGTCGGTGTCGTTCCTGATTCTGGCCCTGGGGCTCTGGGAGATGGCAACCCAGCCCCCGGAGGCCCAGACCGGAATGACCGAATACGAAATGCTGATGGGTGGCGCGGATCAGGAATCCCGTGTGCCGCCACCCTCGGCGGTGATCAAGCTGGCCTGGGCAGAGCTGTCCAACCCGTTCTATGACGCCGGCGCCAACGACAAGGGTATCGGTATCCAGTTGGCCTACTCGGTATACCGGGT
>MDTA01021842.1_pt1 | contig 15059 bp, 8 predicted proteins | sample 811151 | NCBI WGS metagenome assembly MDTA01 (sample SAMN05326648, study PRJNA326480) | marine metagenome | isolation source: seawater | place: Indian Ocean: South | collected 2010 | reverse complement strand
CGAATCAATATGTCGATCAATACAATTAAAACATGCATTTAGTTCACCACCTTCAAACCAATTTATTTTACCTTTATTAAAATTGACATTTTTCACTTTATTCCATTTATTAAACCATGTTAATCTCGTAGCTTGTTCTGACCAAAATTTGTCTGGATTATTTATGGATTCATCATAAAGTTCTTGGTAATTTTCCTTATTAGGAATGTGTGCGATTTTTTTATCTCTGTATTTGGGTAAAAACTTTTTCATATTATTTTTAAATAGTTAAAAAACATCAATGAGTATATTTTCAATAAAGTTTAATTTACTAATAACAATAAATATTTCAAGATAAAATTGATCAAAGATAAAAAAATAGATAAATATATAAAATCAATAGAAATCTCAAACCAAGATACTTCTATTTTTCAAGATTTAATGTTACATAGAATACATGAGATTCTATTAGTTGCGAGTCCATATGACGCATTTATTCTTGAAGAGGATGGTCAATTAACAGAGCAAATTCTTCATGAATATATAGGTATGAATCTAAGTTACGCACCAAGAGTATGGCAAGCATCCACAGCTGCAAAAGCATTGACAATGCTTTCAAAAAGAAAGTATGATTTAGTGATATTGGGATTAAGAATCTCTGACATGGACCCTCTTTCACTCGGGAAAAAAATAAAAGAAATAGATCCTCAAAAGCCAGTTATTCTATTGGTTTTTGATGAATCAGAATTAAAACAGTTACCACAAATGATACCCTCTAAAATAATTGATAAAGTATTTGTATGGTCTGGCGATGCAGGTGTTTTTCCTGCAATTATAAAATTTCTAGAAGATAAAAAAAATGTTAATAGAGACATAAAACGTGGAAAAATACGATGTATAATGTTACTGGAGGATAATCCAAGATATTATTCAATGTTGTTACCATTAATATATAAAGAAATTTTGTTTCACACACGCCAAATGCTAGGTAAAAGTTTAAATGATACACACCGTTTGCTATATATGCGAGGACGTGCAAAAGTACTGTTGGTATCTAATTATGAAGAGGCTGAAAAATACTTTAAACGCTATGGATCTAATATTTTAGGTATTATTTCAGATATTAGATTTCCTAAAAATAATAAGCTTAATGCTAAAGCTGGGTTAGAATTTACGGAATGGATTAGAAATATTGATAAAGCAATACCTATAATACTTCAGTCAACAGATTCAGGAATGGAAGTAGAGGCAAAAAAATATAGGGTAGAATTTTTTGACAAGAAGTCCCCCACTTTACTAAAAGATATATCAAACTATATAACTAAAAATTTTGGATTTGGTGATTTTGTGTTTAGAGAAAGAAATGGAAAAGAAATTTCAAGAGCAAAAAGTTTAAGGAAACTAAGAGATCAACTCTCTTCAATATCCGAAGAGTCACTACTATTCCATGCTTCAAACAACCATTTTTCAAATTGGCTCGCAGCCCGAGGTGAATTTAAAATTGCTTCAATAATGAGAGATTTAAAAATTGAAAATTTTGAATCATCAGATGAATTGAGAAAATTATTAATTGAAATAATTAATAAAATAAGAGATCGTAGACATCGAGATATGGTTGTTAATTTTACACCGGATAGATTTGATCCAACAGCTAATTTTACTAAAATATCTGGAGGATCTTTGGGTGGTAAAGCACGTGGGCTTGCATTCGCAAGAAGCTTACTTGAAAAAGCTAATTTTAAAGATAAGTTTAAATCAATTGTTATTCGTGTACCAAAATTAATCGTAATTGGTACGGAAGAATTTGATCTTTTTATGAAAAATAATGAGCTTTGGGATAAGGCATTAAATTCTGAATCTAATAAAGATATATTAGAACTGTTTTTAAAATCTAGTTTAACAAAAAATTTAATAAAATCTTTAAAAATATTTCTGTCTGAAGTTAATTATCCTTTAGCAGTTAGATCTTCAAGCTTATTAGAAGATTCTCAATATCAACCATTAGCAGGTTTATATGAAACGTATATGCTTCCCAACTCATCTAAAATTTTAAATCAAAGATTATCTCAACTTTGTGAGGCTGTAAAACGTATTTACGCATCCCAATTTTATCAAGAGCCAAAATCGATGATGAAAATATCTTCACATCGACAAGATGAAGAAAAAATGGCCATAATTATACAGGAACTAATTGGTCAAAGTTATGGCAAAAGGTTTTATCCTACTATTTCTGGTGTAGCACAAAGCTTTAATTATTATCCAATTTCATATATGAAGCGAGATGAAGGCGTTGGATTTATTGCTCTTGGTTTTGGTAAAATTATCGTAGAAGGTGAAAAAGTTCTCCGTTTTTCTCCAAAATATCCAGCTATATTACCACAATTTTTTTCAATTAAATCAACAATTAATAATAGTCAAAGAAACTTTTTTGGTCTTGATCTAAAAAGTAACGATAATTTTTCTTTAGAAGAATCGGAAAATTTAAAACGCTATAATCTTAATAAAGCTGAAGAAGATGGAGCGCTTAAATTTGTGGCTAGTGTAATTTGCTCAAATGACGGAATTATTCGAGACTCATTAAATTATAACGGAACAAGAGTATTAACATTTTCATCAGTATTAAAATATAGTCAGATCCCATTAACTGATATTTTAAACGAAATACTGGAAATCGGTAAAGTATCTCTCGGATGTCCAATCGAAATTGAATATGCAATTAATATATATTCTGATGGCCGGAAACCAGAATTCTGTTTATTGCAAATCAAACCTATGGTTATAAAACAGATTGAACTTAGAAAAGAAATTAAATTAAATAATTTTAGGGATGTCTTTTGTTCTAGTTCAGTTGCACTAGGAGATGGAATAATCGAAAATATCTATAATCTAATTTATATAAAGCCGAAATCATTCAGTTTAGCAGAAACAAATAAAATTGCATCTCAGCTAGAAATTTTAAATAAAAAATTAAATAAACCATATATTCTTATTGGTCCTGGTAGATGGGGTTCTGCAGACCCTTGGTTAGGTGTTCCAGTTCATTGGAATCAAATATCTCATGCAAAAGTTATTGTAGAGGTTTGTATTGAAGGGTTAGATATAGATCCATCTTTTGGAAGTCATTTTTTTCAAAATGTAACTAGTTTAAGAATTGGATATTTCACAGTATCTGGGAGAAAAAAAGATGATTTTGTTGATTGGAAATGGATTGAAGAACAAAAAAACTTAGATGAGACTAGTTTTTTAAAATTAGTAAAATTTGATAATCCTCTAACAGTATATATGGATGGATCAAATGGTGCTGGTAGGATTTTAAAGCCTATTATTCCCGAAATTGAAAAAATGGATGAAGAGGAGTCAACAGGAATATAAATGAAAAAAGTAAAGATCTATACAGATGGTGCTTGTAAGGGTAATCCCGGAAGAGGTGGTTGGGGAGCAGTTCTTCAATATGGTAATTCTGAAAAGGAAATATCTGGTTTTCAAGCTGAAACAACAAATAATATAATGGAATTAACTGCAGCAGTTGAAGCTTTGAAATTATTAAAAGAACCCTGTGAAATAACTCTTACGACCGACTCAACATACGTAAAAAATGGCATATCAAAATGGATATTTTCATGGAAAAAGAATGGCTGGAAGACAGCATCAAAAAAATCTGTAAAAAATAAAGAACTATGGCAAGAACTAGAATTGTTAAGTAAGAATCATTCTATTAATTGGAAATGGGTGAAAGGACATTCTGGACACCCTGAAAATGAAAGATGTGATCAATTAGCAAATGAAGCTATTTCAAAAATGAGTTTGGAGCAATAAACTTTAAACTTAAAGAATTAAATATAACGGATATAGATGAAAGTGCCATTGCACCACCAGCTATCATTGGATTTAAAAGAAATCCATTATATGGATATAATACTCCCATTGCAATTGGTATCAATAAGATATTATATAAAAAAGCCCAAAATAAATTTTGCTTTATTTTTCGTAAAGTTAACTTACTTAGTTTGTAAGAAGTAATAATACCTCGTAAATCTGGTTTCATCAATACAACATCAGAGCTTTCTGCTGCTATTTCTGTCCCGGTACTCAATGTTATACCAACATCAGCTTCTACTAATGAGGGAGCGTCATTTATACCATCTCCTACCATTGCAACAATCTTTCCTTCGGATTTTAATTTACGTATATGGTTGATTTTATCAATTGGTAACATTTCTGATTTATAATTACTAACACCTATTTGTTCAGAAACATACTTCGTTGTATATTGATTATCTCCTGATAGTAATAACAAATCAATTTTATATTTTTTAAGTTTATATATTAAAAAATCTGACTCATCTCTTATTTTATCTGCAACTGCTATCATTCCTAACCATAATCCATCATAGGCTAAATGCATTACAGTTTTACCTTGAGATTGAAATTTCAAGTCATCATCCTCATTTGATTTATTAATTTTTATGTTTTTTTTATTCATAAAACGTTTGCTACCAGCAATTAATACCCTATTATTTAAAATTCCTGAAACTCCAAGACCTTCTGCTATTTTAAAATCATTAATTTTTAAGATTTTTGATTTAGAGAATGATTTAACAATAGATTTTGCAAGAAGATGTTCTGATAAGAATTCAATTGATTTAAAATAAGATTTAAATAATTCTTCATCTTGACTTGTAATAATATCTGTTACAGTTATTTCACCAGATGTTATTGTCCCAGTCTTATCAAATACTATAGAATTAATACTTGATAAGTTTTGTATGGAAGTAGCATTTTTAAAATGTATCCCTTTTTTTGCACCTATACCTAACCCAACAACCAATGCTGTTGGAGTTGCTAAACCAAGAGAACAAGGACATGCAATAATCAATACAGAAACAAATATATTTATTGCAAATTGAAATGATTCAAATATAAGAGTCCAATAAATAAAACTACCAAATGCTAAGAAAAGAACAATCGGAACAAAAACAGCAGAAATCTTATCTGCTAAAGATTGTATTGGTGCTTTGGATGATTGTGCCTCTTCAACAATTCTAATAATTTGTGAAAATAAAGTTTCTGCTCCAACTTTCTCCGCTTTCATAAGTAAAGTACCAGAGGTATTCATACTAGGGGATATAACATGATGTCCAACCTCTTTTTTTATAGGGATAGATTCTCCTGTGATGATCGATTCATCTATATGTGATAAACCCTCCAATATTAAACCATCTACTGGAATCTTTTCTCCTGGTTTAATTCGAATAATATCATTGATTATGATATCATTTATTGGAATTTCTTTCCATTTGTTATCACGTTTTACTAATGCAATTTTGGGAGCCTGATCCAATAAACTTTTCAGTGCCTGAGAAGCTTTTCCTTTTGCATTTTCTTCAATATATTTACCAACGGTTATAAATAATAAAATTATACCAGCAGATTCAAAATATATATGGTTGTATCCCTCGATACCAAAACTAAACATTTGGTTTAAAATCGAAAAAAGTGAAAAACAAAAAGCTGAACTTGTACCCAAGGCAATTAATGAATTCATATCTGGCTTTAACTTAAATAGCTTATAAAAACCTATTTTATAGTAGTCAAAACATATAAGCATAATTATTATTGTAAGTATAAGTTGAAGTATATTGGATACTGATTTTGTGATTGGTAATGAAATACCAATCATTTCAGTCATGGCTATAAAAAATAACGGAATTCCAAATATTAACGAAAATATTAGTTTTTTCTTTAATTTTAAAATTTCTTTTTCATGATGATTTGATAGGTTAGAATTAAAATCGGTTATTAGATCATAACCATTTTTTTTTAATTTAAATTTTGCATTTTCTAAATCTGAAGTTAATGTAAAATCAATTGTAACAGTTTTGAGTGCTAGATTAACTGAATGGTCAGAAATACCATTGACTTCGTTTAAAATTTTTTCGACATTACTAACACAACTTGCACAGTGTATTCCATTAAGTGGAAGTGTTCTTTTCATCAAAAAATATAATTTTAGTTTAAAATTAAATGAACTATAGAAACTATGTCAGTCACATCGATACTACTATCTGAGTTATAATCTGAATTTTCTAAAGCTACATTCGACATATCAATATCAAAAAGAATGTAATTTAAAATTATAAGTATATCAATAATATTTACCAGACCATCCGTATTTGAATCGCCAGGATATACAACATGATTTAAGTGAATATATCCCGTTCTATGATTATTTCCTTTAAAGATATGCCATGAATTTAATTCTCCTTGATATTTAATATCAATACCAGTCAAACCATTTTGGTTCCCAATAAATATTTCTAAATCTCCGTCATTATCAAAATCAAATATTGTTGGTTGAGACTCTGTGATAATTCCACTAGAAAAAATCTCAGGATAAAATGAATTTCCCAATAAATCATAAATAATAAATTCTCCAGTTTTAGTTGAAGATACTATTTCAGGAAGTTCATCATTATTAAAATCAGAGAATACCGGAGAAACAAGAATATCCTGAGTAAAATGTTTTGGCCACCCTGATAAAGAATCACCATTTGCATCAATTCCAAATAATGTTCCTTCTGTAGTTCCAAAAAATATTTTTATTTCATTATTATCATTTATAATTGCAGGTGTTGTTTTAATTGGTCCATCAGAGTTGAATAAAAGATGAGTATCTCCATTACTTTTTAAACAATATAAATGACCACTATCATTTCCAAAAGTAATCTCAGGTATTTCACTACCTATAATATTAGCTATAACTATTTCCGATTTAACTGACGAACCTGAGTTAAATGGAAATCCATCAGCAATTTGACCATTATCATAGAATAAATAAATATTACCATCATTAGTACCAATCACAATATCATCTAAACCATTTTCATTAAAATCTGATAGACTTGCTCCTGTAAATATATTTTCATTGATATTTATAGGAAAACCTTGGACATCACTAGCGTCATAATTAAGGACAAATACACTAGCATTTTGTCCAATTCCTGTAACAACAATTTCTAAGTCATTATCTTCATCAAAATTTCCTAATGATGGAGTTCCTACTAAAAACTGATCTAAATAGTATTCCATTTCTACATTGCCATCACTATCTACAATGTATAAATTTTTATTATGATTTGGTATAATAATTTCTTGAATACCATCATTGTCAATATCTGCAACCGCAGGAGAAGCCCAGAACTGACCACCAAAGTTAATCGGCCAATTTGATGAAAATAGAGTTCCATTACTTTTAAGCACCACTAAATATCCATTCATCGTACCAAAAATAATTTCATTATTTCCATCATTATCTAAGTCAATTACAGCTGGTGAACCTTTTACTCCACCATAATTATCTATTGGAAATCCAATTTGATTTAATGATACATTTAAATATAATGTGAGATATTGTTCAATATTTCCACCTGATATCTGACCTGTGATTTCGATCTCAATTGGAATATCTATCGGTGGCGTTGATATATCAATGGCTCCGGAAACTTGTATAATTGAAGTTGTAGAATTTCCATTTAAATCACCAATATATGTATTTTGTGTAGAAATGGTAATATACTCTGATTCAGAAGAAAAACTTATTTCTAAATTATTAATGTTCATATTTGATGGATTTTCTAATTCAAAAAATGTTAAAAATGTTTCATTTGGATTAACAATTCCGTCATTATCTCCAACTATTTCGATTGAATTAACATTTGTTAAATTCAAACTTGGCATGTTTTGAAATGTTGCAGTAATTACACCATCTACTTCGACTATATCTTTGACTATTATATTGGATGTTGTACCATTGTTATATTGTGATGATGGAGTCGTCTCATTGGCAAAACGATTAACATTCATCACCCCGGGATATGGATCACTTAAATCACCATTGTTAGTACCATCATTTAATTGAAATAAACCATCGGCTTGTTCTAAATCAACCAATCTATTATAGTCATTGGTATTATTATTTTGTGAGTCATTTATATGCCAGATTAATAAACCTGAATTTTTCAGCGTTTGATCTGATCCTATTTTTTGTCGATTTTCAAACAAAAAATATTGATTTGTGTAATAAGGACCATTAAGTTTAAAAATAATTGGATTCTCTTCGACATTATTAATGTCTAGTGTTATACTAATTTCATCATCCAGGACAATTGGATCAACCCAACCTAATTGAACCTTAGCCCATGCTGACATATGAGCTGGATACCATGGTGATGATCCGTTTCCTCCCCAAGATCCACCAGACATTAGTCCCCAAGTTCCAATTCCACTTGAGGAATTATCTGTATCATACAGATCTGGAAGTCCCAGTGCATGCCCAAACTCATGACAAATAACACCAATATGAGTTAATCCTGGAAATCCATTGTAACCAGCATCTTGTTTTTCTGGATTAATAGCGTATGAATCTATCCAAACACCGTCATAATACCTAGCGTAGGGACCAAGATTCCATTTGTGAGACCAGATATTAGATCCGTCTCCTTCCTCTGCCCCTTGGCCCGCATGAACTATATTTATTCCATCAACATAACCATTACCATCATTATCATACTCGGACCAGTCCACACCTTGTGCTTCGGCTTCATCAATCGCGTTTCCGATCATTTCTCTTACACGATTAGATGAATTTGGAGTATCATCACCGTAATATATATGTGGTTGAGACGATGTGTACCATCCCATTACATCCGTATATGCATTAAATTGCCCGTATGAAATTTCTAAATAAAAATCTCTATAACTACCTGTAGGTCCTTGTGAACCCACATAACCCTCTTGATTTAATAGATCATCAAATGTTTCTACAGAATATGTTGCTTCCATGTCGGGGAAATCAATTAATAATAATGGGAAATACCATATTTCTCTATTATTATCAACTTGAAATGAATTTTCTAAAAAATTAATATTATTATTTAATCTTTCAGGTTTAATATTTTTATCTAGTCCTGAAGGTGGAATATCATTTGCAAGTACGTCTATAAAATGAGGTACAGATCCAATATATGATTTAACATATTTCCAATAACCATCTTTATCTTTACCAATTTTATAACCATCAGTATTTTCGTGCCAATTTTGCCATTCATCACCTTTTATATAACCTGAAAATTGAATACCATTAGGTTGATTAAAGTTAATTTTCCCAGGATAAGAGGGAACTGCAAAAATTAATGCAAAGAAAATAATATAAAAATATTTTTTATTTAAAAACATAAAATCCCAGATTAAATAATTTAAAGGTTGATGTAATATACTTAAGTTTAATTTTTTTTTTAAATCTATTTATGTTTCTATTAAGTAACATTATTTTACGAAAAAAAAGGTCTCGATAATCGAGACCTTTTTATGTTAGTTACTTCCAAAGTGCTTCATCTTTTCTTCAAGGATTTGATCAAACATTTTTTCTAAGTGATCCTGTTTAACTTTCCAAGAACCGCCAAACTTAACTGCCGGTATTTTTCCAGTTTGAACCAATCGATAGACTGTCTGTTCCTTTATATTTAAGTAATCGGCTACTTGTTTAATACCTAGTATTCCTTCACCCATGGTACAGTCCTTTCAAATGAATTGTTAAGAAATTCAGGTGAGGAAAACCTCACCTGAATAAATCCAATATTATCTAAATAATGATAATACTACTTGAGGTGCTGAATTCGACTGTGTGAATGCTGAAACTGATGTTTGCTGCAATATTTGCAACTTCATCATTGACATTTGCTCTTTAGCAAAATCAGCATCTTCTATTCGACTTCTAGTAGCCTCAGTATTTGAAATACCTAACGACAATGACTCTTCTTTTGATGATAGTCGTGCCTGATAATCACCAACTTTTTGTATTGTCTTAGCAACTGACTTAATTGCTTCATCAAGTACGCTTATTCCATGATTTGAAGCAGTCTGATCTAACTCTGACCAACCAGATAAAACTGTATTCTCAGCTTCTAATTTTACAGTTGCAGTTTGAGTAACGTAAGATCCACCATTGTTGTTACTTGTATCTTCGTAAGTTATTGTGTAATCTCCTAGTACAATATTGTCACCAGTGAATGTAACACTACCATCAGAACCAATAGAATAATTTGAAGAATGTAACTCCACACCGTCTGAATTTGTTACTGTAATATCGTTATAATGAACGCCCTGATCACTAGAATAAACAACACCATTATCTGCATCTTCTGGAAATGATACAGTTGTTTGAGATCCTACTGAACCATTATAAGTATCTTCTAAATCACCGTTTTTTAATATAGCATCTATATCTATTCTATCTTCACCAGCAGAAGCTCTTTTTGAGTTATGGAAATCTACATCAAATCGATCAATATGTTCTTCACCAACCTGAAATGTCATTCTACGATCAGCATCAGAGTCATTAAATAAAACAAATCCATTATACTTAGTTTGATCATTTAATTCATTGAATTCAGTTAATAAAGATTCAATTCTATCTCCGATTGCACCTCTTTGTTCTGAACTTAAAGCACCATCAGCGGCTTGAGTTAAATTCTCTTTTATCTGCTGTAATATATTCATTTGAGACTGATAACCACCTTCAGCAATATTTAAGACATTTTTTGCTGTTGATACATTATCAAGCGCCTGACTTAAACCATTAACTCGACTTTGAAGATGTTTTGAAAGTGCGTATCCTGATGTATCATCCTCTGCAGAATTGATTCTTTTACCTGAAGACAATCTTGACTGAACCTGACCGATACTTCCATTTACTTTTTTTAAATTAGCTAGCGATTCCATCGCGTGGAAATTCGCTCCTACTCTTGTTATGTCACCAAACATTTTGATGTACCTCCGTGTTTTTTTTGGACATCCTTGTCCTGTTGTTATGTTTTTACTATTTACTAAATTAATTAAAATTCAGTAACTGTTGACATTATCGGATAAAATTATATAACCTTTAATAATTTTTTTTATTTTTTAATAAAATTTATAATTAAATGATAAAATTGACTATATGGGGTGATAATTGAGGATGAAAAGTGAATAATAAAAATTAATACTAGAGGGTTTATAAAATTTTATACAGAAATTGTAAAGCAATTCAGATAAATCTATTATTTGTTTTTCTAGGTAAAAAAAAATTATTCGGAGTGTAATTATCTTTTTCTAAAATACTATTTACAGTGTAGTATGAGATTGAGCTTTAAATTAGAAAGTAATAGTTTTCAGGTAAACTATTTTAATTATACATCAGACTTTCATTAATACAATAAAATATTTTTGATTAAGAATTATGTATTTAATGAAATTTGAAGTGATTATACTATATCTATAACATTATTAATTTCATCTGAATTGATATCTGATGAAAAAAATAAAATAGATGTCTAATTGGAGTAATTAACTATTTAAAAAATAAATGTTAGCCTAAAATTAAATTAACAATAGTTACAATATCTAAAATATTTAAAATTCCATCAGAATTTAAATCACCCAATTGTATAACTGATGGTGTTATTTCAGAGAGATCCAAAACATAGTTAACTAATAAAACAACATCAATTATATTCACTAGTTCATCGTTGTTTAAATCACCTAAAATAAAATTTTGACTCACAGGAAAAATTACAAAATCTATCCATGCAGCATCCTGTCCACCAATAACTCCAGAGTCTTTTATATACGTCCATTTGAACTCATTTATTCCTGCTGATGCAGAAAAAGTTTCAAGTGCCCAATCCTGCTCTCCGGCCCATCTAGCTTGTTCCACTCCATTTATTTCAAAAGACAAAAAGTCATAATAATTGCCAGAAGTCAGTCCAACATTTTCACAGGATACTTTTCTATGAAAGCGTATTTGGCTATCTTCTGTAGATTCATATGTTATAGATAATATAGAATTTTGATTATGATTTATAGATCCTGATTTTGCGCTGTAATTACCTTCAATAAATTCGGACTGACTAATTAACCAATTTGAATTTCCAGTTAGTTGCCACTCATAGTTGGTAAAATCTCCAGATTCAAAATCTTCAATTTCAGCACCTACAAGCGAAGGATCTTCCTGCATAATAATATTCAATTCAATACCATCTTCATCAACATAGATACTGTATGTTTGAGATTCAAATCCTAAACTGTGAAAAGAAACCGAATAATTTCCTGGAGTCAGTAAACGATAATAATCACCATTTTCTGGATCTGTAAAAGATGACTTATTAATTCCCTCAATAATGATATCTGCGGAAAGTGCATTTCCATTCTCATCTAATACGACACCATAAATACCTTGAAAAATTTGCTCTATATATGATATTAATGGTTCTTGATGATCGTTCCAGAAACCTTGGAGTTCTGAAGCACTCGGCCATTTTTCACTACTTTGTTCCAAAGTAACATCAAAACTATTTTGCCACACATAGTTCCAATCTTGCATTCCTCCATTAAGTGCATACCACTCAGAACCATTTGTTATGCCATTAGAAAAAGAATTACTTTGATACATCGTAGGATGATTTTCTGAATAATCAGAGGCAAGATAAATAAACATATCGTCATCAGGAGTAGCTGAATAATATCCACTATATGGACCATCAAAAGGATAATTAACGACTAATGCTCCACCGTGCATATTCGCAGATAATACAAAGTGGTGTTGCCAACTCCATTCCATAACGGCTACTGTTTCAGGCTGTCTACCGTTAGTGGAATTATTTGGATCATTAAATTGATCTGGAAAATCTCTATTCAGATCAATACCATTAGCATTATATCTACTTCCGGCTTCAAATCCATCAGGATTCATTGAAGGCATAATATAAATATCTACATTATTTACTAAGTTTGTTGCACGTGTGTTTGAACCATAGTTTTCACAGAGCCATTCAATCAAATAAAGGCTTAATTCTCTACCAACAACTTCATCACCGTGCATATTTGCAATATACTTAAACTCAGGTTCAACTTCATTTATTCCAGGGTTATCAGTAACATTCATCACCCACAGTTCCCTACCTTGAACACTTTGACCTATAGAATATAAGTCTGTGATCTCTGGATATTGATTTGCTATAGATTCAAGAAAATCAGTCATTTCAAGATAATTGTGATATTCAAGTAAAGGATTTTCAGTATCTTCTGTTTGAAGTTTTAATTTTTGGAACTGATCATGAGCGTGATTTTCAATCTTTTTAATTTTAAATCCTAATAGCTGAATTTCTACATAAATATTATCATCTACAAAAGCATGAACTGAATTTTTAGTTCTATGATGATCATAATGAATTTCAAGGTGATTCAATTTATTAAGATCCCGAATATCATTAAATTGGATTTCAACCGGATAACGGTCAGAAAAACTAAATAGTGTAGTTAAAAACAGTTGTAAAAGTATAATTAAATTTTTCATATGTAATATTCCAAATATATTGCTTAAATATAATGCGACAACATATTAACCACTCAATTATCATCTGTAACAATTGGTGAATAAACCTTTGATATCTTTTAAATATGGTTTAAAACTAACAATTATTAGATATAATAATAAAATTAACATACCATAATAATTTTTATTTTTAATTAATAAAAAAATTTAGTTGACTATTTAATAAAACTTACTATTAACTTACGAGTAATGTTTTTTTTATTTATATTCAGGTTTTAGGTATTTTGAAAACAATATTTCATCTAAGATTAAAGGACATAGAACTGCAAGCCGAACGAATGATAGATCACTCAATAAGAACAAGACCTGTAGCAGTTATATCTTCAAATCATGAAAATGGAACAATTATTACGCTCTCTGATGAAGCAAAAAAAGAAGGTTTGTTCAGAGGAATGAAAGTCAATCTTGCTAGAAAGATGTCTCAAAGTATTCAATTAATACCTTACAATCGTAATCTATATCAACATATTCATAAAAATATTATAAAAATATTTCATAATTATACTCATCTATTTGAATCAGGAGATTATGGACAATACTACTTAGATATGAGTGGTACAAATCAAATTTATAAATGTATGAATGATGTTGGGAATAAAATTATAAAAAACGTTTACAGTAAAACCAGTATGAGAACTAATGTTGGTATCAGCTCTAATAAGCTTATAAGTAAAATATCAACAAAAGTTGTTCCTGAAACTATTTGGCAAGTTGAAAATGGAAATGAGTCTAAATTTATATCTCCTCTTCCACCAAGAATACTTCCATTATGCAATGAAATATCTGTAAAAAAAATTATTCAATTTTTAATGATTAATTCAATACATCAAATGCAGGAAGTATTTAAAAATCAGCAATTAGCGTCAATCCTATTTAGTGACCTGTATTTAAAGTTAAATCAGCAAGTATTTGGTAAAGATAATTCTCCTGTTCTTCCACAAATTGAAAAGTATAAAATTACTAAGCAGAAAGTTTTATTACAAAATAGTAACGATTATCATTTGTTAAGGGGCGTTATAAGAGATCTTTCGGGAGAAATTGGTTATAAATTGAGAAAATTAAATCGTTCTGCTAAATATCTTTCTATTGAAATTCACTATTCTGATGGATTTTTAAATAAGGATAGTTGCAAACTAAACTCAAATAACGATTATAAAATTATTAAAATATCTCTAAAACTTTTTAACAAGGTATTTAAACGTAGGAATAGAATACGTAGTATAATCATGACTGCAACAAATTTATTTTTTGTAAATAATCAGTTATCACTATTTGAACATCAAAATTCAAAATTTGAAAATATTTCAACTGCTTTAGATATAATCAGGAAAAAATTTGGTAGAAATATTATTTACAATGGATTTAGTCCTGAATTATACTCAAAATTAAATCTTACTAAACGTTAAATTGTTTATTCATCTAAATTTACATACTAATTATTCAAAAATGTACAGTTCAAATACATTCAAAGAATACCTGGAAATTGCACAAGAAAAATGCATGAGATATATAGCAGTAACAGATATCAATGGTATTTGGGGTTTTATTAATTTTGTAAATACTGCTAAAGAGTACAATATCAAACCTATAGCAGGTGCAAATATCATTGACAGAGAAAATGAAGTTGTTTTATTAGTAAAAAATACAATTG
>MDTA01030551.1_pt1 | contig 15062 bp, 15 predicted proteins | sample 811151 | NCBI WGS metagenome assembly MDTA01 (sample SAMN05326648, study PRJNA326480) | marine metagenome | isolation source: seawater | place: Indian Ocean: South | collected 2010 | reverse complement strand
ATGGAATGGCCCCGAGTTACTATAATCAAATAATTGGGAAAAAAGCATCAGTTGATTTAGATCCAGGAACACCTATGCACCCTGATTTTATTTTAAATTTAAATTAAAAAATAATGACTGAATTTGGAGCTATTATTTTTAGTAGAATGTCATCAAAAAGACTACCAGGAAAGGCACTTACTGATTTACATGGTACATGTCTATTAGAAAGAGTGATTCATAATGTGCGTAAAACTAAATTCATTAATGAAATATGCATAGCTACATCTACTGATAAATCTGACGATTGTTTAGAGAATCTTGCTAATAGTTTAGGCATTAATTGTTTCAGAGGATCTCTTCAAAATGTAGCAAAAAGAGCATTTGATTCAGCTAAATATTATGGATATAATAACATTGTTAGAGTATGTGGGGATCGACCTTTTATTGATTCAAATATCTATGAAACTATGATTAAAAATCATAAAGAAAATAAAAATGACCTTACTACAAATATTTTTCCAAGAACAGTTCCACCGGGGTTGACTTGTGAAATTATTTCTACTAAATCATTAGAGAAAACTCTTTCATTGACAAATAATAGTGAAGATCTTGAACATGTCACCAGATATATATATAATTCCCCCAATGAATTTAAAATTCAGAATATAAATTTTCCCTTCAATAAGGAAGAGATAAACTTAAGACTTGTAATTGATGATGAAACAGATTTAAAAAGAACTAACTGGATACTAAAAGAATCAATTGAAAACAATTATGAGCTTGATACAAAAACAATTATATCATTAACAAAAAAATGGATAAAAAATAATTAAATATGGTTATACTAGGAATACATGATGGACACAATGCTAGTGCGTCACTTTTAAAACATGGTAAATTAATTTGTTCTATTGCTGAGGAAAGACTTTCCAGGCAAAAAAATCATTATGGATTTCCATTTAAATCAATTGATTGTGTTTTAAGCTCAGCTAATTTGACAATAAAAGATATTGATTTTGTCGCAATGTCTTCTAAACATCTACCACCTTCTTATTTTTATACACAGAGAAACTCAAAGCTTACAATTAAAGATTATTGGAAAGAGCAAAAGGAGTATTGGTATCCAAAAATATATCAAAATAAAAATCCAAAATACTTAGACGTTCTATCTCACTGCATTGACCATTCAAATTTCCCCTATGATAACAAGTTTATTAAAGATGAGTCTGATAATATTGGAATGTGGAATGCTAGGGTCAGCCATGCATCTAACTATCTAAAGATTGATAAGAAATATATCAGTCATCATGATCATCATATGTGTCATGCATATTATGGGTATTTAGGTTCTCCAAATAGAGATCAAGAACAACTTGTATACACAATGGATGGTTTTGGTGACGGAGCTAATGGAACTGTATCAATTGGGACTCCTGGTGAAAAATTAAATGAAATATCAAGATCATCAAATTGTAATATAGGAAGAATGTATAGATATGCTACATTATTATTAGGCATGAGACCAGCTGAACATGAATACAAGTTGATGGGACTTGCTGCATATAACACTCATAAGTATGGTAAAGATGCATATAATGTATATGCTGAAACTCTTCAAGTTGACGGCCTATCGTTTAAGTATAAAAATAAAATAAAAGATCATTTCTTTTACTTTCAAAAAAAATTAGAGGGTCAAAGGTTTGATGCAATTGCATATGGAATTCAAAAAAGAAGTGAGGAATTACTAACTGAGTGGATTTCGAATGGAATTAATGAAACAGGTATACAAAATATTGTAATGAGTGGAGGAGTTGCACAAAATATTAAGGCTAATAAACTTATAGGTGAATTAAAAGATCTAAAGAGTTTATTTATTCCTCCTGGACCAGGCGATGAATCAATTTCTATTGGTGCAGCATATTTAGAACATATATCAAAGACAGACAATATCAATGATATTGAGCCTATTTCTGGCTATTTAGGACCATCATATTCAGATGATCAACTCATTAATGCTATCGAAAAATTTTTACCTAAAGAATTCAGTTTCAAAAAAACAAATGACTTAAAATGTGCTAAAATCTTATCTAAGGGCGAAGTAATTGCTAGGTTTAGTAACGAAAAGATGGAATTTGGAGCAAGAGCATTAGGTAATAGATCTATACTTGCAGATCCGAGAAGACCAGATGTAATCCATAAAATTAATAAGCTTGTTAAAATGAGGGATTTTTGGATGCCATTTGCACCAAGTATTATTGAAGACAGAGAGGAAGATTACTTAGTAATAAATAAAAATATTGATTCAAGATTTATGGCTGTAGGTTTTGACTCAACTCCTCTAGCAGAAGAACACATTACAGCTGGCCTACATCCATTTGATAGAACAGCTAGGCCTCAAGTTGTTAGAAAAAAAGATAATTTAAAGTATTATAACTTAATTAAAGCTTTTGAAAAATTAACTGGTGTAGGAGCTTTGATGAATACATCATTTAATATTCATGGGGAATCAATTGTAGGATCTCCTGAAGATGCGATAAATACATTCACAAGGTGTGGATTAGATCACCTACTCCTTGGAGATTGGTTAATTTCAAAAAATAAAATATGATTTTCTCCTCTCCAAAATATATAATTAGGCTAGATGATGCTAACCACTACTCTAATCTAGATAGATGGATTAAAATTGAACAAATTTTAAATAAGTATAGTGTTAAACCAATAGTAGCAGTTGTGCCAAATAATATGGACCCTATGCTTAAATACTCTAGTTTAAATAATAATTTTTGGTCACTAATAAAAAAATGGGAACAAAGTGGATGGTCAATAGCTATGCACGGATATAATCATGTTTATCATGAATGTAAAAGGTTTAGATTGATCTTTCCTTTTTATAATAGGAGTGAATTTGGTGGGTTAAGTATTGATAGTCAAATTTTAAAACTTAAAAAATCAAATAAAATTTTTACAAGAAATGGAATACTACCAAAAATATGGATTGCTCCAAGCCATAGCTTTGATTTAAATACATTGAAGGCTTTAAAAGCAGCTACTGATATTGAAATAATAAGTGACGGAATAGCTTACTCTAATTATTTTTTTCAAGGATTTCATTTTATACCTCAACAATTATGGGAATTTAAAAACAAATTATTTGGATTATGGACTATATGTCTTCATCCAGATACAATGACAGATAAAGAGATTTCCGAACTTGAATCCTTTTTAGAAGACAAAGACAAAAAAAATCAAATTATTAGTGTTAAGTCTATCAGTTATACAAAAAAAGGAAAGACATTTTTTGGCAAAATTTTTTCAATAATATTTTGGTTAAAATATGAATGTAAATTATTTGTAAAACAAATTTTAAAATAATGGATTATTCAAATTTTAGTGTTAGAACCCTAAATAAAGTTGATTTTAAAAAATCACTAAGTGTATTTTTTATTGTTAACCCTACCACTGCAATGATTTCTAGAATGATTATCGAAAAATATAAAATTCCTTCAAATAATATTAAAATTTTTTCGTTTAGAAATACTGATACTTCATTAACCAATTACTCTGTTACAAAAATAAAACTCAATTGGTATGATAGATATTTAGAAAGACTTTTTTGGTATTCCCCATCATCAAACCATATTCAGAGAGAATTAAAAAAAATAAATAAAAATTTCATTCTATACACTTCTTGGGCATACATGCAAGCAGATAGAACTATTAATAATAAGAAATGCATAGGTCATGTCTATATAGAAGAGGGGCAATTAGCATATATGAATATAAAAGAATTTTCTCCAATAAAAGTTAGTGTATTAAATAAGTTTTTAAGAAACTGGAGAAATAGATTTAATGAGATAACTGAGGTAGGCTTTTATTTTAGAAATGACTCACTTAATTATGTAGGAGTATCTAAAGATTCTTTTCCAGGAATTGATGAAAATAAAAAAATAATTTTAGATAATTTAAACGTGCTAAAATCATTTTATCCTTCAAGATTAATGGGTATTGAGACAATTGGTCTAACTTGTGCTTCTAGAAGAATAAACAAAAAGGATTGGTCAAAAATGCTTGAACTATTAATTGACCAAATGGAGGGGCAAGGGGTTATTAAGCTTCATCCATCTTTTACACACTCAAAGAAATTAAATGATGAAATTAGATATGTTTTTAATAGATTAAAATCAAAGAATATTAGTATTTGTCCTAATGATGTAAATATAGAATTAGAAATGATGTATGAGAAAAAAAAAATAGTTGGATTTACTAGCTCTTTATCAAAATATGCTAGTATTTTTGGCTCGGATTATAAAAAGTTATCATTTAAATCAATATGAAAAGTCAACCTGAGAAGTTATATAAAAAAACAGGAATGTATATTAACTGGGACCAATTACAAGATCTTCCAGAAATAGATACACTTATAGATATTGGAATAGGAACAAGAGGCACACCAGAGCTTTATGAAATTTTTCCTGACAAAAAATTAATACTAATTGATCCAATTAAAGAAGCAAAGAAATATATAGATGAAAATTTAAAGAATAAAAATTTCAAATTTTTTAATGTAGCATTGGGTGAAAAAGATGAAATAAGAACAATGAATATTGAACCTAGACCTGGAAGATCAACTTTCGAAAAAGTTACATCGATAAATTATGAAGGGGAAGTAGTTGAAACTCGCAAGATTCAGATAAAAATGCTTGATAATATTCTAGCGAATGAAAAAAATCTTGGTCGTATTGGTATTAAAATTGATTCAGAAGGATATGAGTTAAATATTATTAATGGTGCCACAAAGACCTTAAAACAAACCTCATTTGTTATAGCTGAGGTGAGGCATAATCAAGACTCATATGTTGATGGGTATAAACTTAAAGATTTTATGTTGGCGATGAATAAAAATGATTTTATTTTAACAACTATATTTACCGCAAAACCCTTAATCGCAGATCTTTGTTTTGAACCTATATCAAATTTAATTCGATAACTTTGTAGTATGATAAAAATAATTGCTGAAATAGGTTGGAATCATTGTGGAGATATTGAATTAGCTAAAGAGTTTATATTATCTGCAAAGGAAAATGGTGCCGATTATGCCAAATTCCAAACCTGGTCTACATCAAGACTTAAAAATGGAGATTGGGATAATGATGGAAGAAGAGAGATTTATGAGAAGGCTGAGCTTTCAATCAAAAACCATGAAGACTTAATTAAATGTTGTGAAGAGAATAATATATCTTTTCTCTCAAGTGTCTTTAGCATTCCAGATGCTCAACTTTTGTTTGATTTAAAATGTAAGAGTGTTAAAATCCCAAGTTTTGAGTCAAGAAATCATGACTTAATTAATTTCTGTGATAATCATTTTGATACTATTTTTATGTCTTGTGGAACTTCTACTTTTGATGAGATTAAAGAGAGTGTTGCCAAAATTAGTAAAGCTGATTTATTTCTAATGCATTGTGTATCAGTGTACCCTCAGGATTATGAAGAGGCAAATCTGCCAAAGATGAAAAAGTTAATGAGTATATGTGATAAAGTTGGTCTAAGTGATCATATTGAGGGAGTTGAATCTGCAAAAATGGCTATTGGAGAGGGTGCTGTGATCATTGAAAAGCATTTTACAATTAATAAGAAATTACCCGGTAGGGATAACAAGTTTTCTATCTTACCTCATCAATTAAAAGATTTATCAGATTTTATAAATAATAGAAGAATGATGCTCAAAGATTTAGGATTAGGTTATAATGAAAAAGAAAATGATTCAAGAATAAATTATACTGGAAGATTCAATGGATAATATTAGCATTATTATACGAAACAAAAATGAGGCTGACTATATTGGTTTTGCTCTACAATCATGTATTGAGTTTTTTGATAAACCTGAAATTATTGTTGTAAATAATAATTCAACCGACGATTCATTAGATGTAGTTCAAAACTTTAATAATAGAACTAATATTATAATCAAAAATATTAATAATTATAAGCCCGGTAAAGCAATTAATACGGGTGTTAAATTAGCAACAAATGACTATATATTAGTTTTATCTGCCCATACACAGATTATAAAATTAGACTTTGATCTGGTAAAAAAACATCTTAATAAACATAAGGCTGTTTTTGGAAAACAAATTCCAGTTCATAGAGGTAAAAAGGTTACCCCAGGCTATATTTGGACCAATTTTTCTAATAGTCAATCAGTGAATTTATACTCCGATATTGAAAAAAGGAACTTTTTGCATAATGCTTTTTGTTTTTACACAAAAAAAACCTTGACAGATTATCCGATGCCTGAGAATTACTTCGGGAAAGAAGACAGATACTGGGCAAAAGAAATAGTGGAAAAGGACTTAACATATTTATATGATCCAAACTTAGTATGCTATCATTTCTGGACTAAAAATGGTGCTACATGGAAAGGCCTCGTATAATTAAGCTTCTAGTTTATTTAAATGAAAATATTAATTGTAATTGATTCTTTGGGTTCAGGAGGAGCACAAAAATTGGCTGTAAATCTTATAGATGGTTTTATACAAAAGAAACACTCAATTCATTTATTTAAGTATGATGATAAGTCTAATTTTTTCCTATCAGATCTCATTGATAAAGGTGTAAAAGTCCACAAAATAAAAAAAACTTCAAAAATTAAATTTTTTAGAGTTATACAAATTATTACTGAACTTAGAGCGAAAATTAAAAATAATAAATATGATGGTATCATAAGTTTTCTTCATCTTCCTAGTTTTTATTCGTCAATTGCAAAACTTGGAATTATTAAAGGCAAATTAATAGTATGTGAGTTAAGTTCATCAGATGCTCCAGTAAATAAACTTATAAAGGTTCTGTTTTACGTCTCCTGTCTTATTAGCAACTCAGTTGTAGCAAATAGTAAAAATGAAATAATGAATATTAAGAAAAAGTTTCTTTTATCACAAAAGGCTTATTCAATTTATAATGGCTTAGATTTTACCACTACAAAAAAAAGAAATAGTATTAAAAACAATAATAAAGGCCTTTTAATTATTGCGAGAATTGCATATCCAAAAAATGGGGTAAACCTTGTTAGGGGAATACTTAAATTTTATGAAAAAAATGAATGGGCACCAAAACTTACTTGGGTTGGCAGGAAAGAAAACGACCCAAGATCATTAAACATGCAAAAACAAATTAATAATTTAATACAGTCGAATCCTGTACTTAATGATAAGATTTGCTTTGTTGGAGAAATTAAAAATGTAAAAGACTTGTATAATACTTATGATGCTTTAATTCTCCCTAGTATATATGAAGGACTCCCTTTAGTCATTTGTGAATCAATGATCTCTAAGTGTTTTGTTTTAGCATCAAATGTTTGTGACCATCCTAATATATTAGGTAATAATAGAGGCTTTCTATTTGACCCTTATTCGCCCGAATCAATATCTAGATGTATTCAGAGATTCTATTCTTTAAGTTATGTTGAAAAAGAAGAAATAATAAATAGGTCATATGAATATGCTGTTGAAAATTTTTCATTAAAAAAAATGACCGACTCCTACGAAGCTTTATTAAAATAATATGAAAAACTCTAAAATTCTTATTGTTGGATCTTTTCCAAAAAACAATAAAATAATTATTGGAGGTATTAATAAATCTTGTGAAATCTTGATAAACTCAAAAGAGTTTTCAAAATATGAAATATCAACTATTGATTCATCATCGTCAAGTAATCCTCCGCCTTATTTTGTTGTTAGAGTTTTTTCAGGTATAAAAAGATTATTCAAATATTCATATCAAATTATCTTTAATAGACCTAATACTGTAATAATTTTTTGTTCAGATGGTTTTAGTGCTATAGAAAAAGGTTTAATGATATACTTAGCAAATATATTGTCTATATCCTCAATGATTTTCCCAAGGGCAGGAAATCTCATAAGACAAGTAAAATCTTCAAAATCTTTCTCATATCTCATTAAATTCTTATTTAATAAAGCAACGGTGTTCCTCTCACAAGGAGAAAACTGGTCAAATTTTGCAAAAGAACAACTCAGAATAAACCCTGAAACTATTCTCGAAATCCCTAATTGGACTGCTACTGAGGAGCTAATTAAGATTGGCGAAAATAGACAGATTGTAAAAAAAGATAAATTAAACTTATTGTTTGTCGGATGGCTTGAAAAAGAAAAAGGTGTTCAAGAGCTATTGAATGCTGTAATACATATAAAAAAAAGACAATATAAATTTAAAATGATTTTTATTGGTGATGGAACAATCATGAGCGATGTAAAAAAATTTATAGTTCTAAATAACTTAACCGAAAACATTGAATTAAAAGGATGGCAAAATTCGGAAACTGTATTAAAGTTCTATGCTATTAGTGATATATTCATTTTACCATCTTGGAGAGAAGGAATGCCAAATTCTTTGATTGAATCTATATCTTCGGGTCTTCCATCTATAGTTACAAAAGTTGGAGTTATACCAAATTATTTAAAGGATAGCTATGATTCAATCCAGATTAACCCAAATAATGAGAGTGAATTGATAAATGCAATTGAAAAGCTAATGAATAGCACCGAACTTAGAAAAAAGATTTCAAAAAATTCATTAATGACTGCCAAAAGTGTATTTTTGAGTAATAAATCACTAGATAAATTAACTGAAGCAATCGATAAACTAAACTAAACTTTTATGTCAAAAGGAAAATTACTTATAACGGGTGGAACAGGCTCATTTGGAAATAAATATCTAGACCAAGCTTTAGCAGAAAACTCATTTTCTGAAATTGTGATATTTAGTAGAGATGAAAAAAAACAAAATGATCAAAGAAAGTTAATTAATGATAAAAGAGTCAAGTTTTTTATAGGAGATATTAGAGATTATGAATCAGTATCAAATGCCATGACAGGAGTTGATTACGTTTTTCATGCAGCAGCCTTGAAACAAGTTCCATCATGTGAATTTTTTCCAATTGAAGCAGTTAAAATAAATGTACTAGGCACCAATAATATATTAAGAGCAGCAGAACTTAATCAAGTAAAAAAAGTTATCGTTCTAAGTACTGACAAGGCAGCATATCCAATAAATGCAATGGGATTGACTAAAGCATTAATGGAAAAAGTTATGGTTGCTAAATCTAGATCTATTGCAAATTCTAAAACAGTACTTTGTGGAACACGATTTGGAAATGTTATGGCTTCCAGGGGGTCAGTAATTCCGCTATTTATAAGTCAAATTAAATCTAAACAAGACATAACCATTACTAATCCTAATATGACAAGATTTATGATGTCCTTAAATATGGCTGTTAAGCTTGTCGATTATGCATTTGAAAACGCTGGTCAAGGAGATATTTTTGTTCAGAAGTCACCTGCGGCTACCTTAAAAACCTTAGCTGATGCATTAATTGAAATTTTTGAATCAAAATCTAAGGTAAGAGAAATTGGTATTAGGCATGGAGAAAAAATGCATGAAACTCTTCTAACGAGTGAAGAAATGTTTAAGTCACAAGATCTTGGTGATTATTTTAGAATACCATCAGACACTAGAGATCTTAATTATTCTTTATACTTTTCTAAAGGTAGTACAGACGTTATAACTGATGAGTACAATTCTTTTAATACAGAGCTTCTAGGTGTTGAAGAATTAAAAAAACTCTTATTATCAATACCAGAGGTGTTTAATGAATTGTAGACTTTATATATATTGAGAATATTAATTACAGGGCAAGAGGGTTTTATTGGATATCATCTATCTAATAATATTCAATTTAATTATCCTGATTATCAAATTTTAGATTATAATAAATCTTTTTTTAATTCTGAACCTGAATTAACAAATTCAATATCTAACTCTGATATAATTATTCATCTTGCAGGAGTCAATAGAACTGACAATGAACAAGTTTTATATGATACTAATTTAGAATTAACGAAAAAACTCCTTAAATCTATCGATAATGCTAAGTTTAATGGAAAATTAATTTTTGCTTCATCAACTCAAGAATCTGATAATAATATGTATGGAAAGTCTAAAAAAGATTCTAGATTACTTTTTGAAGAAGCATCAAATGAAATGGGATTTTCATATAGCACATTAGTTATTCCTAATGTATATGGGCCTTTTTGTAAACCTAATTTTAACTCATTTATATCAACATTTTCCAAAAATATAATTTGTGAAAATGATATAAATATCATTAAGAATAATAAAGTTAAACTAATCTTTGTAAACTCTTTAATTGAAGTTTTTATTTCAAATTTTAATAAAAAATCTGAGAATATACATGTAAAACCTGAAATTGAAATATCAGTATCGGAAGTAAAAAAGATTCTAGAAAAATTTAAAAATGATTATATAATAAAAGGTATTATACCCAATTTAGATTCAAAATTTAAAACTAACTTATTTATAACATTTCTTTCATACATTGAATATGAATCATTTTATCCAAAAAACTATGAAATAAATTATGATGAAAGAGGGTCATTTTCTGAATTAGTTAGAACAAAAGTTAAGGGTCAATTATCTTATTCTAAAACTTTACCAGGTGTGATAAGGGGAAACCATTTTCACACAAGAAAAATCGAGAGATTTTCTGTAATTCAGGGTAAAGCTAAAATAGAAATTAGAAAGATTGGCTCAAATAAAAAATTTAGCTTCGAAATTGATGGTAATAACCCTGCCTATATTGATATGCCTGTTTGGCATACACATAATATTAAAAATATAGGGACAGATGAATTAATTACAATTTTTTGGATCAATGAATTTTATGATAAACACGACGCTGATACATTTTATGAAAAAGTTTAATTTTATATAATGATTTCTCTTAAAAAATTAAAAATAGCTACAATTGTTGGAACCAGACCTGAGATTATTAGGTTATCATCAATAATAAACAGATTTAATAACTCAAAATTTATTGATCATACATTAGTACATACCGGTCAAAACTATGATAAAAATTTAAATCAAGTTTTTTTTGAAGATCTAGATATCAAATCTCCAGATTATTATCTGGATGCTGCGTCAGGTTCTCCCTCTAAAACTATAGGTAATATATTGCTGAAAATTGATGATTTACTTGAAAATATTAAACCAGATGCTATACTTGTGCTTGGTGATACAAATAGTTGTCTTTCTATAATTTCTGCAAAAAAGAAACAAATTCCTATTTTTCACTATGAAGCAGGAAATAGATGTTTTGATGAAAGAGTTCCGGAAGAAATCAACAGGCGAATTGTTGACCATATTTCAGATATAAATTTAACATATAGTCAAATTTCAAGAGAACATTTAATCAGAGAAGGAATAAAATCAGATAGAGTAATTAATGTAGGTTCACCTATGTATGAAGTGCTTGAAAAATTTAAACAAAAAATTGAATCTTCAAGTATTTTAAAAAAATTAAATTTAAAAAAAGATAAATATATTCTTGTTTCATGTCATAGAGAGGAAAACATTGACAACGATAAGAATTTCAACAAGTTTATTGATTCATTAAACGTAATCTCAAATTCATACAACTTACCAATTATTTTTCCTATCCACCCTAGAACTAAAAAAATTTTTAAATCAAAAAGCCCCCAAATAAATGAGTTAGTTAAACTAATTGAGCCTTTAAATTTTACTGATTATAATAATCTCCAGATTAACTCGTTTATTGTATTATCAGATAGTGGTACTATCTCTGAAGAGTCTTCTATACTTAATTTTAGAGCATTAAATATTAGAGAATCACATGAACGACCTGAAGCAATGGAAGAATCTGCAGTAATTTTAACTGGTCTTGACTCTAATAATATATTACTTGGTATCGAAGCTTTAAAAGATCAAAAAATTGGACTAAATCGAAATATATCTATTGTTAAGGACTATAATATTCCCAACATTTCAATTAAAGTTGAAAGAATTATATTGTCATATTTTAACTATGTAAATAGAGTAACTTGGCAAAAAGAATTTTAATTTATACTAATCATTTTTATCCTGAACAATTTAAAATAAATGAAATAGTTCATTGGCTCTCTTCTGAAAAATACCACATCAGAGTTGTTACAGGTTTACCAAATTATCCATCTGGAGAAATTTTTAAGAATTATAAAAATATTTATAATTCTAATGTTCAAATTAATAGACTTTTTTTGGTTCCAAGAGGATCTGGCTCTAATTTTTTAATTATTATAAATTATTTAACCTATTTTATTTCATGCTTATTCTTTACTGTATATATAGCATTATTTAAAAAAAAATATGATGTAATTTTTGTGCATCATACTAGCCCTATTTTAATCGCAATTCCTCCCATAATCTATTCACTTTTTCATAATCCAAAAAAAATTCTTTGGGATCTGGACATATGGCCTGAATCATTGAGAGCAGTTAATGTTATCAAATCAAAATTTATTATAACAATTATTCGATCTATCGTTAAGATTATATATTCAAACTACAAAATTATACTTGTAAGCTCAAAATCACTTATTGATCTTGTAGCCAAAAGATTTAATGGTAGAATAATACATTTCCCTAATTGGGCAGATTCTATCATAGAAAAAAATATAATTAATAAAAACTATGACATCAAACTTGACAAAAATAAATTTAACATAATGTATACTGGTAATATTGGAGAAGCTCAAGATTTTAAAAGTCTTATTCAGACTATAGAACTTGTTGAAGAAAAAATTCATTGGACTTTTGTTGGTGATGGAAGATTCAAAAATGACTTTAAAAAACTATTAATCCAAAAAAAATTACAAAATAAAATTACTTTTATTGATCAAGTCAAAGTTGAAAAGTTACCCTCAATTGTAAGTAAAGCAAATGCACTATTTCTATCTTTGAAAAGTGATAACATTTTTTCAAAAACAGTTCCTGCAAAATTACAAACATATATGGCACTAGGGAAACCAATAATTGGTGTGTTAAAAGGAGAGGGAGCAGATATAATAAAAGAATCTAAATGTGGAATTGTAGAGAGTAAATATGACTATGTTGAATTAGCAAAAAAAATAAATAGCTTTGCTAATAATTTAGAGGTATATCATAATTTACTCGGAAATAATGGAAAAAGTTTTTATAAAAAAAAATATAGTTCTATTAAAAGAAAAGATGAAATTCTAAAACTAATTAATGAGTAACAAAAAAAATATATTAATAACTGGCGGGGCGGGTTTTATTGGTACAAATCTTGCGGAAGAATTGATTAAAGTTGGCCATGCTGTCACCTCAATTGATGATTACTCTTTTGGTAAAAAAGAAAATGAAATTGCAAAAGTTAAATACATCAACGATGATATAGAAAACATCAATATTATTAAAAAGCCCATTGATATTTGCTTTCATCTTGCTGCAAAAGCAAGAGTTCAGCCATCATTTGAAAATCCAACAGATTATTTTAGAGTCAATGTAAAAGGAACAATGAGCGTAATGGAGTGGGCAAGAAGAAATGGTGTCAAAGTAGTTTATGCAGGATCTTCTTCAAGACATTTTCATCCTGAAGACTCCCCCTATGCAATGTATAAATACCTTGGAGAACAAATTTGTAAACTTTATAAAAAAACTTATGGCTTAAAAGTAGAAATTGCTAGATTCTACAATGTTTATGGACCAAGAGAAAGTAGAGATGAGAAATATGGGAATGTTATTGGAATATGGACATCAAAGTCAATAAAAGGTGAAAAACTACCAATTGTTGGTGATGGAAAACAAAGAAGGGACTTTACTCATGTTTATGATATTGTAGATGGTTTAATTAAAATAGGATTATCTGAAAAGTCTGAAGAAGATGGATGGGAACTTGGAACAGGAAATAATTATAGTGTCAATGAACTTTTTGAAATGTTTAGTGATAGATTTAATGTCAGCTCAAAGTATGTGCCTGATCAACCAGGTAATTACAAAAAAACATTACGAAAGAACAATAGACTTATAGACTTGTTAGGATGGAGCCCTAAAGACAGACTATCTGAGCACATAAAAACACTTAAAATATGAAAAAGGTATTAATTACAGGAGGTGCTGGTTTTATAGCTCACCATTTAATTTATTTTCTTCTAAAAAATACAGAATGGGATATAATATCATTGGATAGACTTGATTACAGTGGGAATTTAAACAGACTTGAAAATATATTATCAGAGTTTGATTCTAAAGTAAAATCTAGAGTTAGGATAGTTTATCATGATTTAAAATCTGAAATTAATCCATGGATAGTAAAAGAAATGGGAGAAATTGACTATATCTTGCATTTGGCTGCTGGCTCACATGTAGATAGAAGTATTGACTTTCCAATGGAATTTGTTCTAGATAATGTAGTAGGTACTGCAAATATATTAGAATATGCAAGAAAAATTAATGAATTAAAAAAGTTAGAAAGATTCGTCTATTTTAGTACTGATGAGGTTTTTGGTCCTGCACCCAAAGGTATAGATTATAATGAAAATGATAGGTACAACTCCACAAACCCATATAGCGCTACAAAAGCAGGTGGTGAAGAATTGGCTGTAGCTTATGAAAACACTTACAATCTTCCTGTCTATATTACTCACACCATGAATGTTTTTGGAGAGAGACAACATCCTGAAAAATTTATACCTATGTGTATCAAAAAAATTAGAGATAGCGAAACAGTAACTATTCATTCGGATAGAACGAAAAAAATACCTGGATCTCGTCATTATATTCATGCTGAAGATGTTGCAGAAGCCATTCATTTTATCCTTACAAATAAAATAGAATCGGACATTGATTATGGAGGAGCTAAATGTCCAAAATTTAATATTGTAGGTTCTGAAGAGCTCAATAACTTGGAGCTTGCTCAAATAATTGCTAAATCGCAGGGAAAAGAGTTGAAATATGAAATGGTTGATTTTCATTCATCAAGACCTGGTCATGATCTGAGGTATTCCCTATCAGGTGAAAAAATGAAAAAATTAGGATGGGAGCCATCAATTAAGCTAACTGATAGGATAAAACAAGTCGTTGATTGGTCTCTTGAGAATCAAAATTGGATAGAACTATAAACCTTAATATATCTTGTATATTTTAATAAATAGTTTAATTTTGCAATTCAAAAATTAATAATGTACGCT
>MDTA01103061.1_pt1 | contig 15063 bp, 17 predicted proteins | sample 811151 | NCBI WGS metagenome assembly MDTA01 (sample SAMN05326648, study PRJNA326480) | marine metagenome | isolation source: seawater | place: Indian Ocean: South | collected 2010 | reverse complement strand
TTTTTGGAATTACTGTGGTGGATTAACCGGAAAAAAATATGAACGTACCAAAAGTAGATATAAAACAGCTTTTAGAGGCAGGTGTTCATCTAGGCCATAAAACACTTAGATGGAACCCAAAAATGAAAAAATACATTTTTGGTGAAAAAAATTCAATTCATATAATTGATTTGACTCAGACTGTAGAGTTTATAAAAAATGCATTAGTTCAGGTACATAATGTGATAGCAAGCGGGGGAAAGCTATTAGTTGTCTCTACAAAAAAACAAGCTTCCGAACAAATAAGTGAACTAGCTAAAGACACTGGTCAGTACTTCGTTAATTACAGATGGCTTGGAGGTATGTTAACAAATTGGAATACGATTCAAAATTCAATTAAAAGACTTAAAAAACTTGAAAGCCAATTAGCTAAAGAAAATCTTGGTTTTACTAAAAAAGAAATTTTAAAATTTGGAAAAGAAAAAGAAAAGCTTCAAAGATCTTTAGGAGGCATAGCAGAAATGAAGAAGACTCCGGATTTAATTTTTATAATTGATACAAATATAGAGTCATTAGCAGTCGCAGAGGCAAAAAAATTGAATATCCCAATAATTGCAGTTTTAGATACTAACTCTGATCCAACTGGAATTGATTTTCCAATACCTGGAAATGATGACGCTCGTAGATCAATAAACTTGTATTGTGAACTACTGAAAAATACAATTAAAGATGCTGAAAAATTTATTAAAGGACCTGAAGAAAAACAAGAAAAAGCAAAAAAAGTTCAGTCAAAAAAAAATTAATTTATTAACTATCCATAATGTCAAATAAAGATATTTTAGAAAATATTAAGAAATTAAGAGAACTTACTGGAGTTGGTTTTAAAGATTGTAAAGTCGCAATAGACGAAACAAAAGGTGATTTAGAAAAATCTATTGAATTTTTGAGGAAAAAAGGAATAGCTAAGGCTTCAAAAAAAATGAGCCGAACAGCCTCAGAGGGCCTCGCTCTTGTTAAAGAAAAAAATGGAGAGATTTCACTAATTGAGATTAATACTGAAACAGATTTCGTAGCGAAAAATAAAGATTTTATAAATTTTTGCAAGGAAGTCTCAGAAATTAATTTTAACACTAAAGGTAAACTTGAAAAATTAAATATTACGAAAATGTCTAATGGAATTAAAGTAGAGGATAATCTTGTTAATTTGATCGCAAAAATTGGAGAAAAAATTACTATTAGGAGATCTTATTTCCTTGATAATTCTAAAGGCTTAAATTTTTTTTATGTTCATTCAGCAATAGAAAAAAATATTGGTAAAATTATTTCTATGGTCAAATTGGAGGGCATTAGTAAAGGAAAAAATGAGGAACTAGGAGTAAAAGTTGCAATGCATATAGCTGCCTCAAACCCATTTGCTATTGATAAAGATGGTATAGATAAAAAAATTGTAGATAAAGAATTAGAAATTATTAAAGCTGAAATTACTAACTCAGGTAAACCAAGTGAAATGGCAGAAAAGATTTCTAAAGGAAAAATATCAAAATTTTTAAACGACAACTCTCTTTTAAATCAAATTTGGATTATGGATCCAAAAAAAAAAGTAGAAGATATTCTTAAGGAAAACTCAATAGAAAATCAAATCAAGGTTTTAGATTTTATTAAATTTAAAGTTGGAGAGTGCGTTTAAAATGAGTAGTGAGTTTAACGAAAAAAATTACTCATCAAAAATGGATAAAAGTATTCTCTCACTGAAAAAAGATTTGTCCACTTTGAGAACAGGTAGAGCTAATATAAATATGTTGGATACTATTAAGGTAGATGTATACGGTCAACTAATGCCCATTGATCAACTTTCAACTATAAGTGTTCCCGAGGCAAGACTGATATCAATACAGGTTTGGGATAAAGCAAACACTCCTTTAATAGAATCAGCGATTCAAAAATCAGAATTAGGAATAAATCCGCAAATTGATGGTCAAATTATTAGATTAAGAATTCCAGACCTTACTGAAGAAAGAAGAAAAGATTTGATAAAAGTTTTGAAAAATATGGGTGAGAAAGGAAAAATTGCAATAAGAAATATCAGAAGAGAGGGTAATGAAGAATTAAAAAAAAAATTAAAAAGTAAACTGATTTCAGAGGACCAAAATAAAAACTTTGAAAAAAATATACAAAAACTCACAGACCAACACATTGCAAATATTGAAAAAATCTTATCAGATAAAGAAAAAGAGATAAGCCAAATATGAATAAACTCAACCATATTGCCTTTATCATGGATGGCAATGGGCGTTGGGGAAAAAAAAGGAAAAAAGGTCGTAACTTTGGTCACGTTAAAGGAGTTGAAACAGTTAAAAAAATTGTAAATGCATCAATTAAATTAAAAGTTCCTATAGTTACATTTTACGTTTTTTCATCAGAAAACTGGAAAAGGCCCAAAAAAGAAATATCATTTTTGTTTAAGCTAATTAAAAATTATTTTTCAAAAGAAATTAAAAGTGTTCTTTCTCAAGGTATCAGACTTAATATAATAGGTGAAATGAATAAACTAAACAAAGATGTAAAAAAAGTTTTAAAAAAAAGTATGTTATTAACCAAAAAAAACAAAAAAATTATCGTGAATTTAGCTATTAACTACGGGTCTAAAAACGAGATATTAAGCGCTTTAAAAAAAACAAAAAAAATAAACTTAAAAAATTTTGAGAAAAAGCTTTATACAAAGAATATGCCTTTTCCAGATATCCTAATAAGAACTGGCGGGCATCAAAGATTAAGTAATTTTATGTTATGGCAATTAGCATATTCAGAACTTTTTTTTTTAAAAAAACTATGGCCAGATTTTAGTTATTCAGATCTCAAAAAAATTATTAATAAATTTAAAAGAAGTAAAAGAAATTTTGGTGCAATTTGATGTCTATTAATTTTAAAAAAAGAATATATACGTCTCTATTTTTATTTATACTATTAACCTTAATTTATATGTCAAAGTTTTTTTTAGTATTAGGTTTGATAATAGTGGGTGTTGTATCTCTTTTAGAATTTTTTAATATCATCAAAAAGTTATCAAAAAATTATCTTATAAGCTTTTTTGCAAATTCATTATTTACAATCTATATTTTTTTATTTTGTTTTTTATTTTTCTTTTTTGTGAATTTTTATCAATTAAAAATTATTTTATTTGCAATTTTACTTTGTTGTATTGCATCAGATATTGGTGGTTATATTTTTGGCAAAACATTAAAAGGACCAAAATTAACAAAAATAAGTCCAAATAAAACTATCTCAGGAGCTGCTGGTTCTTTAATATCAAGTCTAATAATTTTTTCGGTCTATATTTATTTAAATACAGGTGTTTTTAATAATAAGATTTTATTTGTAAGTTTAATTACATCGGTCTCATGTCAAGTTGGTGATTTACTGATTTCTTATCTAAAAAGAAAAGCAAAGATTAAGGATACTGGAAATTTATTACCAGGCCACGGTGGAATACTGGATAGAGTAGACGGAATATTAATTGGTTTACCTATTGGTTTCTTTTCATTTATATTATTATATTAAATGAGAATTCTTTTATCAGTTTTGGGATCTACAGGTTCTATTGGGCTAACTTCATTAAGTATAGTAGATAAAAAAAAAAAGAGTTTTAAAATTAATATTTTGTCAGCAAATAAAAATTTTTCTCTAATTTGCAATCAAATTACTAAATACAAACCGAAGGTATTTATTATTACTGATAAAATAATATATGAAAAAGTAAAAAAAAAAATTTAAAAGTAAAAAAATAATTATCATCAATAATTTTGATGATTTACCATCTTCCAAAAAATCAGATATTACTGTATCTGCAATTCCAGGTTTAGCAGGTCTTGAACCTACTATAATGATGACAAAAATAAGTAAAAAAATACTTATAGCAAACAAAGAGTCAATTATTTGTGGCTGGAATTTAATTCGAAAAACTGCTTTGAAATATAAAACAAAAATAATTCCAATAGACTCAGAACATTTTTCCATTTTAAAATTAATTGAACATCACAACATCCAAGAAATTGAAAAAGTTTATATAACTGCATCTGGAGGCCCTTTTTTAAATTTTAAAATTAATCAACTAGATAAGATTAAGCCAAAGGACGCAATTAAACATCCAAAATGGAAAATGGGAAAAAAAATTTCTGTTGACTCTGCTACCTTGATGAACAAAATGATGGAATTAATTGAGGCTCAAAAACTATTTAACTTAGATGACAATCAATTAGATATTATTATTCATCCAAACTCATTAGTCCATGCAATAATCAAACTTAAAAATGGGTTAATAAAGTTTATCTATCATGAAACTTCTATGATCATTCCAATATCTAATGCAATATTTGAAAAGAACCATACTATTGAAAGTTTTTTAAAAAAAAAAAAATTACAAGACAAATGCCCCATAGAAAATTTGACTTTTCAAAAAGTAAATAAAAAAATTTTCCCTCTGTATAGATTAAAAAAAAGAGTAAACGAATATTATTCGACGCCAATAATTATAAATGCAGCTAATGAAATATTAATTGATCATTTTCTTCAAAAAAAGATACCTTTTTTAAGCATTTCTAAAACCATTTTGAAGATTCTAAATGATAGAAACTATAAAAAATATGCTATAAGAAAATCAAAAAATATCAATGAAATTAATGAGATTGATACTTGGGCGAGAGAAAAAACAACTAGTATTATAAAAACATGATTAAAAAGATTATTCTGATTACAATACTTTTTTTTTCACTTACTACTGTTCAAAGTGAAGTAGTAAATAAGATTTTGATTGAAGGTAATAAGAGAGTATCAGAAGAAACAATCAAAGTTTATGGAGATATTAATTTAAAAAAAGATTTATCAGAAAATGACATAAATGAAATAATACAAAATTTATATTCTACAGATTTTTTTGAGAATGTTTCAATTGAGCTTAAAAATAATATATTAACTATTAATGTCCAAGAATATCCTGTAGTAAATCAACTAGTAATAGTTGGAGAACCAAAAAAAGGTTATGTAGATAAGATTAAAAGCCTCCTCAAAACTAAGGAAAAAAAATCTTTCATTAAATCTTATCTTGCAAAAGATATTGAAATTATAAAAATGTTATATTCATCTTTGGGATATAATTTTTCTGAAGTTGAGGCTAAAATAAAAGAAATCGATAATGATAATTTAGATTTATTGATTGAAATAAAAAGAGGAGAACAAACTAAAATATCCTCTATAAATTTTTTAGGTAATAAAAATGTTAGATCAAAAAGACTAAAAGATATTATTGCCAGTGAAGAAGACAAGTTTTGGAAATTTATTTCAAAAAATACTAATTTAAGTGAAAATCTAATAAATTTAGATAAAAGATTATTAATCAATTACTACAAATCAAATGGTTTCTATGATGTAAAAATTTCATCAAATATGGCTCAGATAAACAAAGCTGGAAATGCAGATCTTGTTTACACTATAGACGAAGGAAAGCGTTATACGATAAATAAAATTTCCACAAACGTGGATAATGTTTTTGATAAAAAACTTTTTTTTAGTTTAAATAAAGAATATCAAAAATATATTGGAAGCTATTACTCACCTTTTAAAGTAAAAGATTTATTAGAGGAAATTGATGAATTAATAGAGTTTAATAATTTACAATTTGTTGAGCACAATGTTCAAGAAATTATAAAAGATGATTCAATTAACATTGTTTTTAATATTTTCGAAGGTGAAAAAAATATCATTGAAAGAATAAATATTACTGGAAATAATGCAACAGACGAGGACGTAATAAGGGGTGAACTAATAATAGATGAGGGAGACCCGCTTACAAAATTAAGTTTAGAAAAGTCTATAGCTGAAATTAAAGAAAGAAGAATATTTAAAGATGTAAAATATGAGACAATACAAGGTAGCCAGGATAACCTTAAAATTATAAATATAAATGTAGAGGAGCAATCAACCGGTGAAATAAGTGCAGGTGCTGGAGTTGGAACATCAGGTGGAACAATTGCTTTCAATATAAAAGAAAATAACTGGCTAGGTAGAGGAAAAGCATTATCATTCGATATTCAATTAGATGAAGAATCGTTAATTGGTAGTTTGAATTATTCTGATCCAAACTATGATTTTTTAGGGAACTCTTTTTATTATTCTGTTTCAAGTGAAAAAAATGATAAACCTGATAGAGGATATGAAAACTCGATTGTATCAGCTGCAATAGGAACTTCTTTTGAGCAATACAAAGACATAAATTTATCTTTAGGTTTGAGCGCAAGTCATGATGATTTAAAAACGGAAAACTCAGCCTCATCTTCTTTGAAAAAACAAGCTGGAACTTTCAGTGAGGTTTCTGCTAATTATGGTATTTCAGTAGATAAAAGGAATAGAGCATTTATGCCAACAAGCGGTTCAATTATAAAGTTTAACCAAAGTTTTCCTTTTTATGCAGATAAAAGTTTCTTATTGAATAGTTTTAGTGCTAGTAGATATAAATCGTTGAGTGAAGATGTAATTGGTTCTGGAAAATTATATTTATCGGCGGTTAACGGTCTAAACGGTGATGATGTAAGAATAAGTAAAAGACGAAGTCTAAGTAGCAAAAGACTTAGAGGGTTTGAAAGAAATAAAGTAGGTCCGGTAGATGGAACAGACCATGTTGGAGGAAATTATTCTGCAGCTTTAAATTTTGATGCGAATTTGCCAAATTTACTTCCCGAAGATACTAACGCTGATGTCGGTTTCTTCCTAGATTTTGGAAGTGTATGGGGTGTTGACTATGACAGTTCATTAGACGACGGTAATACTATAAGATCCTCTACAGGGGCAAACCTTAATTGGATGTCTCCTTTAGGCCCTATGTCATTTATACTTTCTCAAAATTTATCAAAGGCGGATACAGACAAAACTGAGAGTTTTACTTTTAACTTAGGAACAACTTTTTAAATAAATAACATGAAATTAAAAAAACTTTTCGTAATTTTAATATTTTTTCTTTTTAGTCAATCAATTTTATTAGCAGAAGTTCCCCATTTTTTAAATTTTAAACAAGTTTTAAATGAGAGTGTTGCTGGAAAAAAGGCTCAAGATTACTTAAAAAATAAACTAGAAAATGGAATTAAAACCATAAGATCTAAAGAGAAAAAGATTCAGGAGGAAGAAAAAAAAATAATTCAACAAAAAAAAATAATTTCAGCTGATGAATATAAAAAAAAAGTTACAGAATTGAGACAAAAAGTATCAACTCTCCAGAAGGAAAGAAATAAAATTTTTGAAACAGTTGCAAAACAAAGAAGCAAAGCAAAAAACGAACTTCTTAAAAATTTAAATCCTATAATGAAGAATTATATGCAAGAAAAAAAGATAAGAATGATAGTAGATAAAAAAGATGTATTACTTGCTGATGAAAATTTAGACATAACAAAAGATATAATTGCTTTATTAAATAAAAAATTAAAATCAATTAAACTTGATTAATTTTACATGAATCCAATTTTCTTTTTTAAGAAAAAAAACGTAAAGATTAATGATATTTTTCCGAAAGAAAAATTTGAGATTAATTTTCTAGTTAATAACGTAAAACCATTACATAATGCAAAAAAAAATGATATCAGTTTTCTTGACTCAATAAAATATAAGTCATTAGCCTTAAAGACCAATGCCAGTGTTTGCATTACAACAGATAAATTAAAATCATTTCTACCGTCGACTACCAAAACAATTGTCGTAAAAAGTGTCTTGTTTGAAATGGCTGTAATATTAAAAAAACTTTATCCAGAGGCTGACGTAGACTCACCTGATTTGTCAGTCAAAAAACCAGTGAAAAGCAAATATAAGACTGTAAAATTTGGTAATAATGTTTTAATTGGTAAGGAAGTTAAAATAGGAAAAAATACTATAATAGGTTCAAACACAATTATCGAAAGAGGTGTTATAATTGGAAAAAATTGTGTCATAGGATCTAATATAATTATTAAAAATTCTATTATAGGGGATAGAGTAGTGTTACAAGACGGTAGTAAAATTGGACAGAAAGGTTTTGGTTTTATACCAATAAAAAACAAAAATATTAAATTTCCCCACATTGGAAAAGTAATGATAGATAATGACGTTGAAATAGCGTCTAATTGCACTATAGATCGTGGATCAATAGATGATACTCATATCCAATCAAATACCTACTTAGATAATCAAGTTCATGTAGCTCATAATGTAAAAATTGGTTCAAATTGTATGATCGCAGGTCAAGTTGGGTTTGCAGGCAGCTCAATAATTGGAAACAACGTTTCAATTGGAGGACAAGCAGGCGTATCTGGGCATCTAAAAATTGGTAACAATGTTAAAATTGGTGGAGGTAGCGGTGTAGTTAAAGATATTGGGGACAATGAAATAGTAATGGGATATCCAGCAGTTCCATTAAAAGATTTTTTAAAAAATTCAAAAAAATGACTGTAAAAGAAATAGATAAAAAAATAATTCAAAGTTTACTACCACATAGAGAACCAATGTTATTAATAGATAAATTAACAAACATTGTTCCACTAAAATCTGCAACAGCAATTATGTATGTTAAAAAAAAAGGATTTTATGTTCAAGGACATTTTCCTGACCAACCAGTAATGCCAGGCGTTTTAATTGTAGAAGCTTTTGGTCAAGCAGCAGCTGCACTTACTGCTCATGGAATTGATCCTAAAGAGTACAAAAATAAACTAGTTTATTTAATGAGCGTTGATAAAGCGAGGTTTAGAAACCCAGTGATTCCTGATTGTGAATTACATTTAGAAATAGAGGCAATTAGATCTCATGGAAGAGTTTGGAAATATAAAGGAACCGCAAAAGTTGATGGAAAAAGAATGGCTGATGCAGAATGGTCGGCAACAATTGTTGATAGAAAATAATGATTCATAGCTCAAGTGTCATAAATAATAAAGCAAAGATTTCAAAAAAAGCTAAAATCGGTCCTTTTTGTAACATTGGTCCTGACGTACAGATTGCAGATAATGTAGAATTAATTTCAAATGTTCATATTGAAGGAAATACTTCAATTGGTAAAGGAACCAAGATTTTCCCTTTTGCAAGTATAGGAACTGACCCGCAAGATTTAAAATTTAAAGGAGAAAAAAATAGTTTAGTAATCGGAGAAAATAATTTGATAAGAGAATATGTAACAATTAATCCTGGCACCGAAGGGGGAGGGTCAAAAACTGTAATCGGAAATAATTGCTTGTTTATGATTTCATCTCATGTCGCTCATGATTGTAAAATAGGAAATAATGTTATTATTGCTAACAATGTACCTTTAGGCGGTCACGTAACCATTGAAGACTCGGTTGTGATCGGAGGCAATTCTGCGGTTCAACAATTTACTAGGATTGGAAGATTAGCCATGATTGGTGGTATGACAGGAGTATTAAAAGATGTAATTCCATTTGGTTTATCCATTGGTAATAGAAATTATCTGCAAGGATTAAATTTAATTGGTCTAAGAAGACATAAATACGAAAATAAAAAAATAATTGGTCTTGATAAAGCATACAAAGAAATATTTGCCTCAAAAAATTTACATGAGAATTTAAGTAAAATTAATGGTGAATTTAAAGATAATGAGCTTGTGGGTGAAGTTATAAGATTCATCGAAAAAGATAAAAAAAGAGCAATTTGTTCGCCGCAAAAATAAATAAATTATGATTGGTTTAATTTTTGGTGAATCGGAATTCCCAAAATATATTTTAAGAAAAATAAAGAAAAAACTAAAATATACAATAATAGATTTAACAAAAAAAAAGATATTTCAAAAAAATAAAAATTCTTATTCGGTTTCTATTGGTCAATTTGGAAAAATTATTTCAATTTTAAAATCAAAAAATTGTAGACAAGTTTTATTTGCTGGTAAGGTAAATAAACCAAACTTTAAGACAATAAAATTAGACTTTAAAGGAGTTTATTATATGCCAAAAATTATAAAAAGTTCAAAATTAGGTGACGCAGCAATATTAAAACAAATCATTAAAATTTTAGAAAAAGAGAATATTCGAACTTTGAGATCGAATATATTTACTCCCGAATTAAGTCTATCAAAAGGAAATTATACAAAAATCAAAGCGAGTTTCTCTGATAAAAAAGATATAAATTTGGGTGAAAAAGCCTTAAAAAAATCTGGAAGCTTTTCATATGTCCAAGGTGTAGTTTGTAGAAATAAAGATATAATTGCATTAGAAGACAGTAGCGGAACAGAAAAAATGATAAAAAAAACAAAAAAAATTAAGAAAATTCCTAATGGTGTTTTAATTAAATTCCCAAAAAAGAGACAAGATTTAAGAGTCGATCTTCCAACTATAGGATTGGATACTCTCAAACAGTGCAAGAAAGCTGGTATAAAAGGAATTGTGTTGAAACATAAAGCAAATATTTTCTTAAATAAACTACAAAGTATTAAGTATGCAAATAAAAATAAGATGTTTATTTTAGTCAAATGAAAAAAATATTCATAACTTTTCTTTTATTATTTACAAATCTTCATGCAAATGATTTTAAATTAGAAAAAATTATTACAGGGCTCGAAAAGCCATGGAGTTTATCATTCATTGATGGTCAAAATATATTAATCACTGAAAAACCTGGTAACATTAAATTAATTAATCTAAATGAGAAAAAAATTAAAAATGTTATTCATAATCTTAACGTATTAGAAGATGGTCAAGGAGGATTACTGGATATACTGTACAAAGATAAAGTTATCTATGTCTCATATTCAGAGAATAGATCAAACGGTGCGTCTAGTACATCAGTAGCAAGGGCAATCTATATTAAAGAAAGACTAAATTTTAAAAATATTTTTCGTGCAGAACCGCCAATAAATTCAGGATATCATTTTGGCTCTAGATTAGTTGTAAAAAATAATCATCTATATGTATCTGCAGGAGAGAGAGGTCAAGGCATGATTGCCCAAGACCCTTCCAAACATCCTGGAAGTATTTTAAGAATAAATCTTGATGGATCTATTCCAAGAGATAACCCAAAATTTATTAACAAAAAAGACTGGTTACCTGAAATTTATCAAATTGGCGTAAGAAATCCTCAAGGAATGTCACTTTCTCCTTTTGATAATAAAATATATTTAACAAATCATGGGGCAAGGGGAGGAGACTGGTTTGGGACTGTAAATTTTGGAGAAAATTACGGTTGGAAGATTTTAGGTTGGGGAGGCACAAACTATTCAGGGACTAAAATTGGTCCAAAATGGAAACCTGGTTATACAAAGGCAATTAAGTATTGGGTGCCTTCAATTGCCGTAAGCGCAATGACAATTTATAAAGGTGAGACCTTTAATCAATGGAATGGCCAAGCATTAATCACATCTCTTAAGGACCAATCTTTACGAAAATTAAAGTTTGATAAAATGGAACTTATTGATGAAAAAATAATATTTAAGGGAAAGATTGGAAGAATAAGAGACATCAAGATACATAAAAATGGCGACATATATTTATTGTCCGATAACGGTGAACTTTGGAGAATGCATAAATGAAAAAAATATTTATTCTCACCGGTGAACCATCAGGTGATAAACTAGCATCAAAAGTTATTCGTGAGTTGAAAAAATTTAATTCTGAAATTGAATATTTGAGTGTAGGTGGTGAAAATTTAAAAGCTTTAGAGATAAAATCAATTTATGATTTAAAAGAAATTACATATATCGGCTTCACAAGTGTGATATTTAACATATTTAAGATTAATCAAAAGATCAACGAAACAGTAAAAGCTATCATTGATTTTAATCCAGATATTCTATTCACCGTTGATAGTCCAGATTTTACTTTAAGAGTCGCAGAACGTGTCAAAAAAAAAAATAATAAAATAAAAACTATTCATTACGTTGCTCCACAAGTTTGGGTATGGAGAGAGAGTAGAGTAAAAAAAATTAAAAGGTTTATTGACCATATTTTATTATTATTTAATTTCGAAAAACATTATTTTGATAAAGAAAATGTAAATAATGAATTTGTTGGACATCCACTATTAGATGATATTCCAGAGAGTAAAATTGATATCAATCAAATATTTGAAAAAAATAAAGCATTAATATCAGTTTTTCCTGGTAGCAGAATTTCCGAGATAGATACCTTAATGCAAATACTTCTAGATTTTATAGAATTAATGAATAAAGATAATCAAGATTTTATTTATATATTCCATTCAACAAAACAATACTCTCATTTAATTCGAAATTTTATAGAAGCAAAAGGGATAAAAAATTGTGAAATTATTAGTGATGATAAAATAAAGTCACATACTCTAAAAAAGTCTATTTTTGCAGTATCAAAATCAGGAACTGTATCTTTAGAGATTTGTAAATCTAAAATACCTTCTATTATTTTATATAAGATGAATTTTATTAATTATCTTATTGTTAAAATATTAGTAAAAGTAAAATTCGCTAACATTATAAATATTGCTGCAAACGAGGAAGTGATTCCAGAATTACTTCAGTCGAAATGTAACCCTAAAAATATTTATAACTCTGTAAATTTCTTTATTAACAACCCAAATAAAATGAAAGACCAAATAAATAAGACCCAATTAATTCTTAAGAAACTTAAGAGTCCAATTCCATCAGTTGAAATTGCTAGCAAAATTTTAATCAAATATTTATAAATTTAAAATTATTTTGGCGATAACCACTCATCATAATTTTGAAGTAATAACCCCCTGGTTTTACTGGCGGAGTTTTTTTTTTCATGTAATAAAACATTATTTTTTTCCGGTCATATTTGAAATATTTTTTTATATATAATTTAGGATAGTCTTCATATACATCCAATTTTTTTTCTATATTTTTATCGATTTTATAAATTAATCCTCTTACATTTGAATTAATTTTTCTTTGAAGGTCAGGAATTATGTATCTTGTCCTGAAAACAATTTTAAAGTTTTTTAAGGTATACTTTCCTATCAATTTTGCATCTTTAAATTTTTTAAGGAAGATTTTCTTATTTAAATTAGTTCCATATGCAAAATAATAAATATTCACTTTAAAAAAATTTTTTATTATTTATATTTAAAATAAAAATATTATTAAAACAATTATAATTTATAAATTTCTTGCAAAGATGATAGTTTATACTCATACAGATTGTTTGTTAAAATTTAATGGACAAAATCACCCTGAAAGAAAAGAGAGACTAGAAAGTATTATTTCTTCAATTAAATCATCCAATCTTATCGTCGAATTTAAAGATGCTCCGATGGTCGATTTGGATATTGTATCATTGGTGCACCCAAAAAAACATATTGAAAAAATTTTTAAGAACATACCACAAAATGGAATTATAGGTGTCGAGAAAGAGCCTTACGCAGATACAATGTTATGTCCCTATAGCAAAAATGCAATTCTTAGATCTTGTGGAGCAGGAATTGCTGCCTGTGATGATTTAATAAAAAATAATGAGAGGGTTTTTTGTGCAGTAAGACCTCCAGGTCATCATGCAGAAACATTACGAGCTAACGGTTTTTGTTTTATTAATAACGTTGCTGTAGCTGCAAGATATCTTCAAAAAAAATATGAAATAAGCAAAGTTGCAATCATTGATTTTGACGTTCATCACGGTAATGGTACGCAAGAAATATTTTATAATGATACATCAGTTGCTTACGGTTCATCTCATGAATTTCCTTTATTTCCTGGGACTGGTTCTGAAGATGAAACAGGAGTTGGAAACATATATAATGCAACTCTTAAGGCTGGGACCAAAAGTAAACAATTTTTACAAATATTTGATAATAAAGTACTTAAACCTATAGATAAATTTAAACCAGAAATAATTTTAATATCAGCAGGATTTGATGCGCATATTAGAGATCCATTAGCAAATATAAATTTAGAGTCAGAGGATTTTTATTTAATTACAAAAAAAATTATGGAAATTGCAGATATTCACTCTAAAGGAAGGGTAATTTCATTTCTTGAAGGGGGCTATGATTTAAGCGCTTTATCAGAAAGTATAAGAGAACATCTCAAAGGTTTAAAAACCCATGTTTGACCAATTATCAGGATCCTCAAATTTTTTAATTTCTTTTTTTGTAACTGGTCTAAAAAGGTAATATCCAATATATATAGTCAAAAAAAATAAAAAAATTGTTTTCATATAATTCTTATATTAAGTTATATAATGAAATTAGATAAAAGAAAATTTATAAAAATCGTCGGGCTCTCAATACTTCCCGCAATATTATTACCTTTTACTCAATTAAAAGCATCTGCAAAAAAATTTATAAACCCAAATCTATCGACTAAACAAAAAGATATAATGTTTAATGAAAAAACTGAAAAACCATTTTCAAGTAAATTACTTAATGAAAAAAGGAAAGGCTTTTATCATTGTGCGAATTGTGGAGCTAAGCTTTTTACATCTTCTGCTAAATTTGATAGTGGAACAGGATGGCCCTCTTTTTCTGAAGCATTACCAGGTGCTTTCAAAACTAAAATAGACTATTCATTTGGTATTAAAAGAATTGAGTATCATTGTGCACAATGTGGAGCACACCATGGACATGTATTTGACGATGGCCCCACAGAATCACGCAAAAGATTTTGCAACAATGGACTTTGCTTAATATTTAAACCCGAATAAAACTGATTTTAATCAGAAAGTGTTAATTTTGTTGGTTTTTTAATACACACTTCACCCAAAACGTTCATAAACGATAATGATTAAATTATTCAATTGTTTAAGATTATTTATATGGATTTAGTAGTGGTAATTTTTGGTGGTCTTATACTTACAGCCGTAGGTATGATCAATCCTCAAATTGAAAATAAAAAAGAAGTAGCACAAACACAGCAAGAACAAGTTACAACTACTGTTCCAGAGCCCACTAAAGAGCCAGAACCAGAACCCGAACCTGCAAAAGAACCTGAACCAGAGCTCAAGCCTGAGCCTGCTAAAGAACCAGAGCCAGAACCAGAGCCGGAACCAGAACCTGAGCCAGCTACTCAAACTGAAGAGCCAAAAGAACAAGTAAACGCTGAAGCCAACCAAGAACAAGACGCTAAACCTGAAGAAGAGGAAGTGA
>MDTA01091466.1_pt1 | contig 15063 bp, 13 predicted proteins | sample 811151 | NCBI WGS metagenome assembly MDTA01 (sample SAMN05326648, study PRJNA326480) | marine metagenome | isolation source: seawater | place: Indian Ocean: South | collected 2010 | reverse complement strand
GCGCATCAATCAGTTTGTGAAGGGTGTCGCCGCTCTTGATACGTCCGACGACGTATCGGGCATTCTTGGCCTTTTGGCTCGGGATATCGACGCGCAGCAGGGCTCGAGACGACAACAGACAACTTAGAGGTTTAATATGAGTACAGATATACCGGTTCCCGAAATGGGAGAGGGCATCGAAGAGGTAACGATCGTAGAGTGGCTGCGGCAAGTCGGCGACAGTGTCACCGAAGGCGACCCGATCGTCAGAGTCGAGACGGACAAAGCGAGCATGGAGATCGAGGCGCCAGCCTCCGGGACGCTGACCGAACTCCTCGTCGAGGCGGGCGATGCGCCCGAGGTCGGCGACCCGATCGCCCGCATTTCCGAGAACTGAGTCTGCAATGGGAGCTGACGCTATTTCGCTGTCCGTAGCCGAGTTTCGCGGCTTTGCCGTCCGCGTATTCGAGGCACTCGGCATGGCACCCGAGCATGCCGATCTCATGGCGGCGCAAATAACCTGGGCCCACGTCCGCGGTTACCCGTGGCTCGGCGCGAAGAAGATCATCCAGTACGGTACGCGTATCCAGAAGGGCGCCGCAGCGACGCACGGCGATCTCGAGCTCGTTGCCGAGGCGAGCGGGCTGCTCGCTTTCGATGCAGGAAACTCGTTCAGCCAGGTTACCGGCGTGCAGGCGATGCAGGCCGCGATAGAGAAAGCCCGCAGCACGGGTGTGTGCGTGGCCGTTGTGCGCAACACGAGCAACGCATCGGCGCTGGGTTACTTTCCGAATCTCGCGATCGAACAGCGCATGATCGGAGCCGCAATCAACAATTCGCCCCCGCTCATGGCGCCGTGGGGAAGTCGTGAAAAAATCATCGGCAACCAGGCTTTTGCCTGGGGCAGCCCAGCCGGCCGCCACGACCCGATTATCTTTGACACGGCGCTGTCCGAGATGACACTGGTTGCCATGCACGGCTATGAGGCGCGCGGCGAGTCTTTGCCCGAGGGCGTTGCCCTTGACGCGCAAGGCGCGCCGACCACGGACCCGACGGCTGCGCTGGCGGGCATCCTGCTGCCGATGGGCCAGCATCGCGGTTCCGGGCTGGCGGTCATCTGGGAGATCCTGACGGGCATCCTTGCCGGGGGCGAGCGATTTCTGACGGACGTGACCATGCCCGACGTGTTCGACAAGCCGCAGGGCACGAGCATGTTCCACCTGGCCATCAACCCCGAGATCGTCATGCCGTATGATCAGTTCCTGGCGCGGGTGGATGACATGATCGACCGGCTTCACGCGTCTCCGACTGTCAAAGGAGTCGAGCAGGTTCGTGTGCCGGGTGAGATGGCGGCCCGGCGAGCCAGGGAGGCGCAGACCAGCGGTATGACGCTGGCGCCGGAAATGTACGCCCAGCTCGCCGAGTTCGCGAAGCCGCTGGGAGTCCGCTGGGAATGACGGCGACGCTCACGCAGAGAATTGCCGATTATGTCTGCGGTGAGCATTTTGAAAGGCTTGATCCCGCGGTGGTCCAACGAACCAAGCAGATCCTGACCTACCATATCGGACTCGCCTGTCGTGCGACCCGGGAAAAGCATCCGGATGCCATCAAGGCCGTGACGATCGCGCAGGATCTGAGCGGGAATTGCGGCAACGCCACGTTGATCGGGTACGCACAGCGGGTGACGCTCGTCGAGGCCGTCTTTGCCAACTGTTCAATGATGCGCGCGCTCGGACTCGATGATGTCATCTTCCCGGCCGGCATACACTCGGGCCTGATGACCGTGCCCGTCGCGTTGGGTGTCGGAGAGCGGCACCAGGTGTCCGGCGCCGATCTCATTACGGCCGTCGTTGCCGGCTACGAGGTCATGGGCAAGTTCGGCCAGTTTTCCTGGGCATTCGATCCGCCACGGCGGCCGACCCAGCTTTTCGGCCCTTTCGGCTCGATCACGACCGCCGCCAAACTCCTGGGCCTGGACCATGAGCAAACCATCGTCGCGCTGGCTTATGCCGCGCACACGGCCATGGGGCTGGCGGAGAACGATCTGGGTCCCGTGTCACACTGGTACAGCCTGATCTGCCGCAATGCGATCATTGGCGCCTATTCCTCACGTGCGGGTGCGTGGGGATCGCCAACGGTGATCGAGGGTAGGTATGGATTTGCGGATGCGTTCCTTGGGGGCCGCGAGATAGACGTGGACGCCGTCGTCGACCAGCTCGGCGACGACTACATGGTCATGAATTCCTGCGAGAAGCGTTATCCCGGTACAACACTGAACCAGATTCCGATCGAGCTGATGCGCAAACTCGTGATCGACGACGGTATACGCGCAGACGACGTGGCGCGCGTCCGGATTACGTTCCCCGAGGAACGCAGGCAATTCAGTGCCGGCCACGAGCTTGGGCCGATCGCGAACTCAGGATTGGCCGCATCGTCTTTCGCTTTCCAGTGCGCCATGTTGCTCCTCGACGGTAAACAGGATCCTGCCAGATACGAGGATTTTCGCGATCCCGCGATTCTTGACGTACTGGACAGGATGGCTGTCGATTTTGTCCCCGACAAGCCGGTTCGTTACACGCGCATTGAACTGGAGACCACATCGGGCGAGAGATTTGTAAAGGAGGGCGACGACTTTCAGTTCTCGCCAGACCAGACGCGCCTGGTCCTTGAGCGCGACGGCGCCGGTGTACTTCCGGATAATAACATCGAGCGGGCGATCGAGTTGCTTGATGATTTCGAGAACGTCGCCGACGTTCGTGAACTAACAACAGTCCTCGCCGCATGAGGTGGCATGGCAAATGAAGGAGTAACAATGAGTCTGACGATACATGGCCGTGCCTGGATCGATGGCGCCCTCAAAGACAGTTCCGTCAGGATAGAGGATGGCAAGATTGCTGCAATTTCCGAAAGAGCCAAAGGCGACGCTGCCGACTCTGTCGTCCTCGGGCCGCGCGAGATCCTGTTGCCGTCCGCGATGGATCTGCAGTGTGCGATGCGCGACTGGGCTGAGGCGGAGCGCGAGACGGTCGAGACTTGCACCAAAGCCGCGCTGGCGGGTGGTGTCACGACGGTAGGTGACCAGGCCAATACCGTGCCGCGTATCCACACACTCGAACTCGTGGAGAAACGTGCTCGCGACGTCGCCAAGACGGCCTGGTGTGATTTCGGTATCACGGGACATCCTCCGAGTCTTCCGGACGAACTCGACCACTATCGCGAGGCCGGCGCGTTTTCGGTGCAGTATTTCCCGTGGGATCTGCGGCCATGGCGCTATCCGCGCGATACGGACGATAGCCAGGCCCAGTTCAAACACTGCGCCGATCTCGGCCTCAAGGGGATGATCGTCGTCGATGAACTCGGCTTCCAGGGGACAAACCTGGAGGAGGAAGGCGAAACCTACGCCCTGCAGGCATTGCTGCGCCGCCTGGATCCGTCATTCCACGTTCGTGTGTCGGTTACGCGGCCGAGTAGTGTGGAGACGCTGTTGGAGCACCGCGAGCGTCTGCCGAACATGCGTATTCAGGTGCCGCATCACTCCCTTTTTGCAGACCGCGAATCGGCCTACGAGAAGATCGGCTCCGCGGCATTTCACGTGCCGCAGCTGCGCTTCGCCGACGAGGTTGCCCAACTGCAGGAGTATGCGAAAGAAGGTAAGATCGACATCATTGTTTCGTTCCACGCGCCCCACCGCCTGCCCGACAAGTTCAGTACGGAACCGATCCCCGGCGAATTTACGCCAAAGGCCGGCTATTCGGCGGTGGAGATCATGTACATGCACACGCTGACAAAACTCGGTATCGACACGACCTGTCGCTTGCTGTGTTCCGGACCGGCCGAGCATCTCGGCAAGGCTGCTGGAAGCATCGAGGTTGGTAACGAGGCCAATCTCGTCGTCGTCGAGGAAGATGAAGGGGCGTCTGAGCAAAACATCCATGTGACCGGCAGCGCCGGAACTGGCGTGTGGAAGATCGACCCGTCGCAATGGCACACGAAGGCCATGGTTACACCGTTTGTCGGCGAGCGCCTGAAATACCGAGTCTCAAAGACCTACCTGCGGGGGCAAGAGGTGTATGACAGAGCTGACGACTCGTTTACGCGTGCTGACGTAGAAGCGCTGTAAACTCAGAGGAGGGCGCGCACGATCACTGCGCCAGCGCTGATCGTACATATCCACAGAACTGCGGGTTGGAAGTTGCGATCCGCATAGGCCAGCAGGAACCGGGACGCCCAAGTCCCCAGGGCCAGTCCGGGTAGAAGCGCCAGGGCCATCAGGACGTCCCTGGATCCGAGCCAGCCCTGGTGCCAGACAGCTACCGCGGACATGAACCCACCGATCGCGAAATAGGCGTTGAGCGTCGCGCTTGCTTCCTTGCGGCGCGACTGCTGGTACAGGATCCCCATTGGAGGCGCGCCGACGGAGGTTATCGTCCCGGTTACGCCCGATACCGTGCCGGCAACAAAAAGCGAGCTGCCGGACTTCCGCGGCGCGATATTGATGATGCTCAGAGCCACCGCAATAAGAATGACGACGGCGATCAGCAACGAGAACGTCTCCCTGTCTCGAATGAAGCCGAGTGCGATGAATGCAATTGCAATTCCGGCGATTCGCCCCGCGAGGGCGATGCCACAGTCCCGGAATTTGACGTCGCGCAGGTGCGTGACGGCATGACCTGCCGCGACAAGGCTGCCCATTACGATGACCGTCGCCGGGACCATCTGCGGATCGACCAGCAACAACGATGAGGCCGCGAGGAGCCCGAAGCCCATGCCGGTCAGGGATTGCGGGATGCTCGCGACGACTACGATGAGGAAGGCCAGTAGAAATTTCACCGGCGCGATGCCGAGCAGCTCGAACATTAGTGCTAGTCGTCGATGTCGGGACCTTCGACCAGCATGACCCACGACTTCGACGAGCGGATGCGGTGCTGGCGGGCCGCCGTGTATTCATCCGAGAAGTACCAGCCTCGCAGAGCCTCGTAACTGGGAAACTCGATGACGACGAGTCTTTCCGGATCCCAGTCGCCTTCAACGAGTTCATGCTCGGTGTTCGGTACAACGATCTTCTTGCCTCCGGCAGCGTCGACGAGCCCCGCACCCGCCTCGAGGTATCGCCGGTAGCCCTCGGGATCTGTGACGTCTACCTGTGCCACGAAATAGCCTTTCTTCATAGTCTGTACTGCCGTTGTCTGCTAATGAAACTGTTGCCGCTACATGTGTTCGTTAAGGAACGCGCGAATCTCGCCGAAAATGTGCAGAAGCTCGTCGCGAGTGAACTTACCGTGTTTGCCGCCCTCAATGGTAATCAGCTGGTTCGGAATGCCCTGGTCGTCGAGCGCGCGGTGCAGCCGCACCGAGTGGTCATATGGCACGACCTTGTCCATGTCTCCGTGAATGGATAAGACTGGCGGAGTATCCGGCCTCACGTAGTTCAGCGGGGAAACCCGTGCGGCGCGCTGTTCGGCGCCCGGTGCCCCGCCGATCCACTTCACGCCGAGTGGGCGCGGGTCCGTACGGTCCATCGAATCGACGAGGTCGGACGGCCCGTACCAGTTGATGATTGCCCTGACCGGCATTTCCTGATTCCCGTCGTACGCACCCCGAAAGGTCTGTGGGCAGCGAGTATCGAAGTTGTCGCGGCTGTCCGTCATTCCCGCCATCAGCGCCAGGTGGCCACCTGCAGAGCTGCCCGACACGACGATTCGGTCCGTATCGAATCCCCTCGCCTCGGCATTCTGGTGAACCCAACGCAGTACGCAGCGCACGTCCTCAACGGCCGCGGGTGCAAGCGCCTGGCCGGTCAATCGGTAGACGGGCGTCACGACCGCAAAGCCGTCCTGCAGGTAGGGCAGCACGGAAAGATAGGCCTGTTCCTTGCTGCCCCCTTGCCAACCGCCGCCGTGTATGTAGACGAGGGTCGGCACCGGTGTCGATACGTCGCGCGGCACGATCGCGTCGAGCTTCAACTCAATGTTGTCCGCGACGAGGTAGGTCTGGTTCGTGAGCGTCCTATAACGCGCCATGATGCCGGCAAGCACGGACGTTGCGTCATCCGACGACTGTACCGGTGAGTATTGTAGCAGCAGCGCAATGGAAACAACGACGGCCGGGATCAGCCTCATTCAGAGCGCTCCGTCACGCAATTGGTCGGCTGCATGTTTTGCGGCTCTCGCCGTGAACGCCATCAGGGTCAGGGTCGGGTTGACGCAGCTGCCGGACGACATGAACGCGCCATCCGTAACATAGACGTTCGGTGCGACATGCATTTGGTTCCACATATTGACGACGGACGTGCGCGGATCCGCGCCCATGCAGGCGCCGCCCATCTCGTGAATGCCCCGACCCGGCGGGCTGGGTTCGGCATTCGATTTGACTGTATCAGCGCCTGTGGCGCGCAACATCGCAATCCCTTCGCGTTCCATGTCCTCGATCATCGACCGCTCGTTTTCGCGCCAGGTAACGTCAAACTTCATCTGTGGAATTCCGAAGGCGTCGACTTTGCGTTCGTCGAGCATCATGCGATTGTCACGATAAGGTAGCACTTCTCCGAAACCGATCAGGTAGAGCTGCCACGGACCGGGGATACGGAGCTGATTCTTGAGTTCGGCGCCGAACCCCCCCTTATCTTTGGGCGGGTTCCGTGACGCCGCGCCCTGGTAATTGTAGCCGCGCAGGAAATCACACTGTCTGTCGGCGTCATCGATGTTGCGGAATCGGGGCACATAGATGCCGACCGGTCTGCGCCCGTATTCGACGTATTCCTCGTGCAGGCCCGGGAAGTTAGCTACCGCACGAATGCCGTGAATGTGATCCATTACATACCGTCCGAGCTGGTCGTGCGTATTGCCCAGCCCATTCGGCATTGCCTCGGATTTCGAATTCATCAGAATCTGGTTCGTCGCGATGCATGATGCGCACAGGAATACGATCTTCGATCGATAGGTTTCGCGACGGCCGGTGCGGGTATCGACGACGCGTACGCTACGTACCTTCCCCGTCGATGCGTCATACTCGAGCGATTCCGCGAGCCGATCGGAAAGCAAGGTGAGGTTGCCCGTCTTGCGGGCGAGCGGTAGCGTCGTGCTCTGGGTCGAAAAATACGCTCCGAACCGGCACCCGCGGTGACACTGATTTCGATACTGGCACCGTACCCGTCCATTCTGCGGCATGTTCTCCGTGAGGTTGGCGACGCGCCCCATCGTCACGACACGCCCGCCGAACTCGCTCGCTGCCACCCTGCGCAGGTCCTTCTCGAGGATATTCATCGGCATTGGAGGCTGGAACTCGCTATCGGGAAGTTGTGCGAGCCCCAGTGATTCACCGCTGATGCCGACGACTTTTTCGACATGGCTGTACCAGGGCTCGATGTCGTTGTAGCGCACCGGCCAGTCCAGGCCATGACCGTCGACCTTGTTTGCTCTGAAGTCCTGTTCCGACCAGCGATAGCATTGACGCCCCCACATGATCGATTTGCCGCCAACGATATTTGGACGAATCCAGATGAACGGTTTTTCCTCGTCAAATACGTAAGGGTGTTCGCTGTCCGACGCGTAGAACGGGTAATTCTCCGGTCGTGCCGTGGGCGCCAGTCGGTATTCCTGCTGTTTCCCCGGCGGCCAGTCACCCCTGAAGGGAAGTTCGTGTTTGCCTTTGTTGTCGGTTTCGTAGTCGACGATGTGCTCGACCATCCGTCCCCGGTCGAGGACAAGTGTCTTTAGGCCGCGTTCGCACAATTCCTTGGCGGCCCAGCCGCCGGTTGCACCTGAGCCAATGACGATTGCGTCGAAATCTTCTGTCGAACTCACTGCCGTCTCCGTCACTCAGAAAGTAAAAAGCTTGCCGACCTTCGCGTAGAGGTAAGCCCCGTCGTACCGGCCGGGTACAGGCAGATATAGTTGCTCGACCGTCATGCCGATCTCGGACGTGTAGTAGCCGGTTACAGTGAGTTGCTTGAGGGTCGGGAAGAATGAGGCCGAAACGCCGTCGAGTTGCCGTTTCTCGGTTGCGGTAACGATGGCGTCCTGATGCTCTGGATCCAGCATGCTGAAGTTCTTGCCGTGTGTCCCGGAGGCCCGAGCGTCGATTGCCGCAAGATCGGTGAGGAAACCCTCACGTGCGACTGCATCAAAGTATTCGTCGACAATCATCTCTACATAGTCAGTAACGCCCGCGTCTCTGGCGCCCGGGGTGTCGGTCGTCGGGATGATGCGCTCGCACAGAGCGTCCAGCAATGCCCGTTGGGCGTCAGAAAAGACGGCGTTTCGTGGACCCATGCCAGGATCCACGCCGGCAGCTATGGCCTGTCCTAACGGTGCGACCAGTGCGCTACCGAATATGGCGGCGATGCGGGCGAGCGCTTCTCGCCTGTCGAGCTGTGTCGTGAGCATCCTCTAGAAAGCCTTGTGCAACATTGTTTCGACTTGTAAGTATACGGTCGATCGCGGGACCAGTTTCGCCCAATACCGCATGAGTTGATGCTGTTGTTCGGTTCGCTGCACAAAAGAGGAGAAACGCACATGCTCAAGCCGCAAAGGGTATTTATCGCGATGGCGATCGTCGGCGCGCGACACTTGCGGTAGATGACTTTTTGCCTGATTAGCATGAATTTATGCAGACATGCCGATACAAGATGCGGCGACTAATGGGTTAACCTGCCGGACTCCATGTATCCGGTGCAAATTATGCGAACGATTTTCATACGAATAGCTGCCGGTATTCTTGTTGCGAGTGCGTGCACCAGCTGTGCTGGGCAGGCTGACGTGTCGACGGAAGCCGGATGGATCTGGCTGTTTGATGGCAGCGACCTCGACGCTTGGCGGGAATTCAACAAATCCACGGTGTTGAGTCCGGCCTGGGTGATCGAGGGCAAAGAACTGGCATTGCGACCCGAGAGAAAAACGTCGAGGAAGTCGGTGAGCCTGGTATCGAAAAAGCAGTACGCGGATTTTGAACTGGAGCTGGATTGGAAGTTGACGCCGGGTGGCAACAGCGGCATTTTTTTTCATGTCGTTGAGCATCCGGAGCTCATTCGGCCGTCGCAAAGTGGCATCGAGATGCAAATCCTCGATGATCACCGTCACAAGGACGGCAAGGACCCAACAAGACGTGCCGGCTCGGTGTATGCTCTGTATGCGCCGACGCGTGCAATGACGAAACCGGTCGGCGAATGGAATTCGGTCAGAATCCGCACGGTGGGTGGTCAGGTGGAGTACTGGTTAAACGGTGTGCAAGTAGCAGCGTTTGACCGCGATTCGGACGACTGGGGTGAGCGCGTCGTCGCCTCCAAATTTACTCGCTTCAAGTTTTTCGACACTCAGCGATACGGCTATCTCGCGTTGCAGGATCATGCCGATACCGTATTTTTTCGCAATATCCGCATACGCGAATTGTAGGAATCAATAAATGGGAAATTTCATAGAACTCGAGCGCCGCGGCAGCATTGCCATTGTTCGCATGAACAACGAGCCGGCGCTGAATGCGATCGGCAGCCATGAAGACTGTGAGGACTTCGTCGAAGCATTACAGTCGCTCGCCGACGATCGTATCTCGGCTGGCATATTGACAGGTGCTGGTCGCGCATTTTGTGCCGGCGGCAACCTGAAAGCGATCCAGCAGCGTACCGGCATCGGACCACTCGAGCAGCCGGATTCCACACGCGCCAACTACCGTCGTGGTGTGCAGCGCGTTATCCGCACGTTTTACGACCTCGAGGTGCCCATGATCGCGGCGGTCAACGGGCACGCTGTCGGCCTGGGTAACGACATCGCTTGCTTGTGCGATGTTCGCATCGCCGCTGAGAGCGCGAAGTTCGCGGCGAGCTTCATCAAGGTCGGCATTGTGCCCGGTGACGGTGGCGCCTGGCTTCTCCAGCGGACGGTCGGTTACTCGAGAGCGGCCGAGATGTTCCTGACGGGAGATCGGTATTCTGCCGAGGAAGCCGCAGAATTTGGACTCGTGTCTCGAGTTGTTCCGGATGAACAGCTTATGGACGAAGCCATGGCCCTGGCAGAGCGAATCGCCGCAAACCCGACTCGTGCATCCCGCCTAACCAAGCGACTGCTGCGCGAGGCCCAGAACCAGCGGCTCAGTGATGTGCTTGAGCTGTCGGCCGCGTTCCAGGCGATTGTGCACGAAACGTCTGATCACCGCGAGGCCGTTGCCGCGCTGCTCGAGAAGCGGGAACCGAGCTACACCGGGGAGTAGCCGGGACCAAATCTGCAATGCTGAATTTGTGTTGCTAAGTTGCCCCGAGTTTTTGCCTTTAACGCATGATTTATTGATAAGTCATCAACAGCTAGCACCAAGGTTTTGTCCTATACTCACGAGCTTATGAGTTCATTAGACATCAAGGCGCAGCAAGACCCTGCGACTCAAACAACGCGCACTCCGATCAAAGATGTCGAGATCAAGGACAGCATCCACGCGAAGTTCATTGCCCGCGTGGGCAAGAAGGAGCTGTCCGGTTACGGCTCGCCATTGACGCCGTCAGACGTCGGGTTGACGAGTGAGCAGCTCGTCGAGATCTTTCATTCGCAAGTGCTGAGCCGCCAGGTTGATCGTATGGCTCGCAAGCTGCAGGCCGTTGGCGAAGGGTTCTACACCGTCGGCAGTTCCGGCCACGAATGCAATGCGGCGTTTGCGGAAGCATTCCAGCTCAGCGATATGGCGTTCCTCCACTATCGTGACGCCGCATTCCAGATCCATCGATCCAAGCGTGTGGACGGCCAGACGCCGGGTTGGGACTTGCTGCTGAGTCTCGCGGCGTCGGCCGACGATCCTATTTCTGCCGGTCGGCACAAGGTGCTCGGTTCCAAAGTACTCAATATTCCACCGCAAACCAGCACAATTGCGTCGCACGTTCCGAAAGCGGTGGGTGCCGCGCAAAGTATTGGTCTCGCCAGCGAAATCGGCTTCAAGGACACGAACCTCGAAGACGACGGTATCGTGATCTGCTCGTTCGGCGACGCATCCGCGAATCATTCGACCACCCAGGGCGCGATCAACACCGCGAGTTGGCACGCGTACCAGGATGCGCCGGTGCCGATCATCTTCGTCTGTGAGGATAACGGCATCGGAATTTCCGTCAGCACTCCGGAGGGCTGGATCGAGGCCGCGTTTTCGCAGCGGCCTGCGCTGCGGTACCTGTCGGTCAATGGCCTGGATGTACTCGAATGCTACAAGGTCGCGGCAGAGGCTGAAGCTTACACGCGCGAAGAGCGCAAGCCGGTATTCCTGCATATGCACTGTGCGCGGCTGCAGGGTCATTCCGGCACGGACGTTCAGACGTCCTATCGAACCCGGGAGGAAATTGACACGATTGAGGATCGTGATCCGCTTCTGCACACCGCGGCAACCCTGATCGCTAACGGCATTCTTTCCAACGACGACGTGCTGGATCTGTACAACGCAACCGAGGATACGCTCGGGCGGATGGCGGAAGAGGCCGCCGCAAGGCCGAAGCTGGAGTCATCCGGGCAAGTGATGGCGAGCATTATTCCGCCACGCCGCGAATCGTGGCCCAAAGCTGACGTGGGTAAGGAGGATCGTGAGGCCGCTTTCGGCAGCGATGCGGTGCTCATGGACAAGCCCCAGCACATGGCCCGGCTATTGAACTGGGGTTTGACGGATCTCATGCTGCAGCACCCAAACATCGTCATGGCCGGTGAGGATATCGGCAAGAAAGGTGGCGTCTACGGCGTTACGCTCAAGTTGCAGCAGCGCTTTGGCGAACACCGGGTCATTGATACATTGCTGGATGAACAGAGCATCCTGGGTCTCGGGATAGGCTGCGCCCACAATAACATCTTGCCGATTACGGAAATCCAGTTCCTGGCGTACTTCCACAATGCCGAGGACCAACTGCGTGGTGAGGCGGCAACGCTGAGTTTCTTTTCGAACCAGCAGTACACGAACCCAATGATCATTCGCATCGCGGGCCTCGCGTATCAGCGCGGTTTCGGCGGGCATTATCACAACGACAATAGTATTGCGGCTTTGCGTGACGTCCCTGGAGTTATCATTGCCTGCCCCAGTAATGGCCGTGACGCTGTCGCCATGATGAGGGAATGCGTCAGACTCGCACTGGAAGAACAGCGTGTGATTGTTTTCCTCGAGCCTATCGCACTCTACATGACGCGGGATCTGCACGAAGCCAAGGACAAGGACTGGACCTCAGTCTATGAGCCTCCGGGATCCGGACCCGCTGTGGCGCTCGGAGAGGTTCACACGGAGGGGCAGGGGACCGATCTTGCGATCGTGACGTATGGCAACGGTTACTACATATCGCGCCAGGCACAAAAGAAACTCAGCGAGGAGCAGGGTATTGACGCTCGTGTCATCGATCTCCGCTGGCTGGCGCCGCTGCCTGAGGATGCACTGTTATCCGCAACTGCAGCCTGCGACCGGATACTGATTGTCGACGAATGCCGGCACACCGGCTCGCAGAGCGAAGGCCTGATGGCGCTGTTCGCGGAAGCCCGACCGGAGGCCATTACCCGGAGAATCACGGCCGAAGATTCGTTTATCCCACTGGGTAACGCATCCACTCTCACTCTTCCGAACCTCAAACTGATCCTGGCGGCCGCAATAGACTGTTTCCGATCCGGGACGCAAGCAGACTGCTGAAGTCATGGCTGGCGGAAAGAAAACGGCGCTCGTCGTGTGTCCCGGTCGCGGTTCCTACACCAAGTCCGAACTCGGTTATTTTTCGCGCAACCATGCGGATGAGGGCGATTTGCTGGCCAGCGTCGATGCCTGGCGAGCGGAGGCCGGGCAAACGACAGTCAGCGAACTCGACGGTGCCGAGCGTTACAGCCTGGCGACATTCATGCGCGGCGACAACGCGTCCTTGCTGACATTCGCCTGCTCGTTCGCGGACTTCCGCGCGCTGCAACGCGACGAGATCGACATTGTCGCCGTGACTGGGAATTCGATGGGTTGGTACACGGCACTTGCCTGTGGGGACGCTCTGGATCTCTCCGATGCGATCAATCTCGTCAATTCGATGGGCAACCTGGTACACGACCAGCAGAAAGGCGGTCAGATCATATTCCCGCTGACCGATGATGAATGGCAACCGGATGTTGAGAGACGCAAGTCCCTCGACGATGCGGTAGCGCAGATTCGCGAACAGGAAGATTGTGAGTTGTACCAGTCGATCGTGCTCGGTGGCGTCGCCGTTTTGGCCGGCAATGACAAAGCCATTGAGCTGCTGCAACAGGACGGCCCCCAGGGTCCTGGCCGGTTCCCGATGCGTCTGCAGAATCACGGGGCCTATCATTCGCCGATGATGCAAAGCATCTCAGATCAGGGTCGGGACATCCTCCATCCGGAACACTTCCGTGCGCCAAGCATTCCGTTGATCGACGGTCGCGGTCGCATCTGGCGACCCAAAGCGACGGACGCCGAGGCAATCTGGGATTACACGTTGGGTACCCAGGTGGTTGAGACCTATGATTTTGCAGCCGCGATCCGAGTGGGATTGCGCGAGTTCGCGCCAGACTGGATTATCGTACTGGGGCCGGGTGATACCCTGGGCGGTTCGATAGGCCAGACGCTGGTTGAGCTGGGTTGGCGCGGTATCGATTCCAAATCCAGTTTTATGAATATTCAGTCCAGTGATCCGTTTGTTGTGTCACTGGGACGTGAAGAACAGCGCGGACTGGCCGCCTGACACGCGGGAACGACACCCGGACAATTAAATTGCGGAGAACAAGAGATGAGCACCAATCCCAAGACTGAACCAGCCGTGCAGGATGACATGGCGGCGGAGGTGGCGCGGCTGATGGACGCCATGGGCGTACCGGCTGCGGAATACACCAACGGCGAACTGAAGAGCTATTCGCCAATTAACGGCCAGGAAATCGGCAGTGTCCAGCTGACCAGCGCAGCGCAAGCCGACGCGCTGATCGGCAAAGCGCACGAGGCGTTTCGCAACTGGCGAAACGTACCTGCACCGCGGCGTGGCGAACTGGTGCGCTTGCTTGGTGAAGAGCTCAGGGCATCAAAGGCCGAACTCGGCCGGTTGATTTCCATCGAGGTTGGCAAGATCGAGTCCGAGGGTCTCGGCGAAGTCCAGGAGATGATCGACATCTGCGACTTTGCCGTCGGGCTGTCGCGCCAGCTATACGGGCTGACGCTCGCGACTGAGCGACCCGAGCACCGTATGATGGAAACGTGGCACCCGCTGGGAGTCGTCGGCATCATAACGGCTTTCAACTTTCCATCGGCCCCATGGAGCTGGAACACGGCTGTTGCTCTGGTCTGCGGCAATGCCACTGCCTGGAAGCCGTCAGAAAAAACACCGCTGTCGACGGTTGCAACCATGGCGATTTACGAGCGCGCTGTCGCGCGGTTCGCCGAAAGCGGCGACCCTGTGCCGGATGGGCTGTCCTGTGCTCTGTACGGCGAACGCGACATTGGCGAGTTGGTCACTGACGACGAGCGGATCCGGCTCGTATCGGCGACTGGCTCGATTCCGATGGGCCGTGCCGTGAACGAGCGTGTTGCGAAGCGATTTGGCAAGGTCCTGCTGGAGCTCGGTGGCAACAATGCGACAATCGTATGCCCGTCGGCTAATCTGGATCTTGCGCTGCGCGGGATAGCATTTGCAGCGATGGGCACTGTCGGTCAGCGTTGTACGACGCTGCGGCGGGCGTTCATTCACGAAGACGTCTACGACGAACTGGTGCCCAAACTTCGATCGGCCTATCAGTCCGCATCGATTGGCAGTCCATTGAACCCCGATACGCTGATCGGGCCGCTCATCGATGAAGCGGCGTATGACGGCATGGAAAAGGCGCTCGAGTCGGCGGCGGCCGACGGCGGTGACGTTACGGGTGGTGGTCGGGCGCTTGAGGGTGAGTATCCCGACGCGTACTACGTACACCCGGCTCTCGTCGAGATGCCGGAGCAGACCGGCATGGTCTATGAAGAAACGTTTGCGCCGATTCTATACGTCATGAAGTACCGGGACTTCGACGAGGTGCTCGAGTTGCACAACGAGGTCAAGCAAGGACTGTCTTCATCGATCTTCACAACGGACATGCGCGAGTCGGAAACTTTCGTTTCGGCACGTGGCTCGGATTG
>MDTA01174418.1_pt1 | contig 15064 bp, 14 predicted proteins | sample 811151 | NCBI WGS metagenome assembly MDTA01 (sample SAMN05326648, study PRJNA326480) | marine metagenome | isolation source: seawater | place: Indian Ocean: South | collected 2010 | reverse complement strand
GCTCCTGAAGGAACAAGAACTCAAATCTCAGATGACTGCTTGAGACCGACAACGGAGAACGCCAGCAAAATTATTTGCGAAAGATTCTGGACACTACCCACCGTTGCGCGGTTAAATCCGCGCCGCTCTCGAAGCTGGTTGACCCATTGATTATTGGGGTTTGTCTTGTTTGGCGCCGTCCTGACGACGGCGCGGGTGCCTTGAACCAGAAGACTTCGCAAATGTTGATTGCCGCGCTTTGATATGCCCATCAGTGTTGTTCGGTCACTGCTGGAAAACTGTCTGGGAACAAGCCCAACCCAGGCGGCCAGATGACGCCCGTTCTTAAACTCTGAACCATCGCCAATGGCGGCGATCATTGCTGTAATATCCGCGCGCCCAAAATCCGGTCGTGCGCATGCATCCGGAAATGAAGCGAAAATGCCTTTATGTGAACGCCGGCTTCACGACTGCGATCGACGGTGTGACTCCTGACGAAAGCGATGCGATCTTGCGTTACCTGATCCGGCATGCGGCGCATCCGGCGTTTCAGTGCCGCTTTCGCTGGGCGCCGCGCTCCCTTGCTTATTAGGACAAACGTTAGGCGCAACAACATGCGGTGTGGGACTACTGGCCCCATCGCCGTTACGGAAACAGGGTCACAATCAAGGGCGACCGTCCGTATTAGGTGTGGTGCGCTTTCCATGTCAGATGACAATGTGGGGACCGACGAATCTTAAAGAAATTCACCGGTTGCATTGCCGTTAAGCCCGGCGCTTCGTCAGTGTTTATCGCGATTTCCGAGTGTGCTTTAGTCTTTACTCCTTCATTCGTTGATCAACGAAGTCGGCGACATTCATATTCAACGCGACCGCGCAAAACTGATCTGAAGCCTTTTCTAAGTGTTGTTTTGAAGTTTGTTTATGCCAGACGGGCGACCAGTTGAGGGCGGCGATCAGGGCGCGCCTACAAAATTCTGGATCGCTTTTGAGGCGCTGGTGTTTTTTCAGATTTGTCAATTCGCCTATCCATACATTTCGATATTGCTCATTGACTGCGCGCAAACGGTTTCGCGCTTTTTGAGACAAGGAACCCCATTCACTAAAAGAAACGTTATGCGCGTTTCCCGGAGGTCCGTTAAGCGCAAGTAAATGTGACAGGACTAAACCATGGAAACGCGAGAGCGGCCCAGTCAATTCCAACAGTTGCTTTTCAACGATGGATAGACCGCTGGTCATTCCGTGTTCGATTACCGCCTCAAGGAGCTGTTCCTTGTTATCAAAATGATAGAAAATGCTGCCCGATGTTATCCCGATTTCCTCGGCGATATTTCGGACGGTTGTACGCTGAAAGCCCAGCTTGTTGAACAATTTTGCCGACGCGTTGATCAGCTCGTCTCGGCGCGCTACGGCGTTTTCCGTTTTTTTGGGCCGGGCCATCTCGTTATCCTTTAAAGTTCAAAGACTTATCTTAAGAACTAAGTGGTTTATACTGATTTTTTCCCCGCGCCGAATTTTTTGACGAATTCGAAGGCGTCCATTTGCCTTTGCTTCTCGGCCCTATGCGCTTTCATTCGGTGGCCCTCAATTCGGTAGGCGCTGCGTGCTTTGCGACCGAATTTCAGGCCATTTCAGCGCCGTTTGTCGACGAGTGATGCGCTATTTACGACAATTTTTCCTGTTTGCGCAGAACAGTGAGTGAGCCTTCACGCTGTAAACCACGCGAATCGTTGTTGACAAAACGTCGCAATTCAATTAAGCAAGCGCTTGATAAAAATCAATCAAGCGCTTGCTTAATTGCGCGAACAACTTGTGATGTACACAAACGCGAGCCGGGAGGGTAAAATGAATTCTGAAAATCCTAAATCTTTCAAAGTGTTGCGTGGTCTGCTGCTTGCGGCAGGGTCGCAGGCGATTCTCGCTCCTATGGGCGCGTTCGCGCAAGATACAGAGGCTGCGGCGCCTGAGGTGGCGGGCGAACGCCGGTCTCTCGACACCATCGTCGTCACCGCGCAAAAGCGGGAAGAAACGGCCCAGTCCGTTCCGATCTCCATTTCCGCATTTTCTGGCGAATCACTGGAGCAGGGGCAGCTGACCACGCTGACAGACCTTGCCCAAGTGACGCCCGGTCTTGCTTTCAATACTTTCCAGCCAGGTCAGCCGGAAATCTCCATTCGTGGTGTTGGAACAAAAGAGGACGGCGCCGGGGCGTCCGATTCAACGTTGGTTATGGTTGACGGCGTCTATGTTGCCGCTCGGTCGGCCTCAAACGTCGATATATTTGATCTTGAGCGCGTTGAGGTATTGCGCGGGCCTCAAGGCACGCTGTTCGGCAAGAACTCGATCGGGGGCGTCATCAACTATATTACCCGCAAACCCGACGATGAATTCCGCGTGCGCGTACGTCAAACAGTCGGAAAATATGACCAGTTCGATACTGCGGCCATGGTTAATGTGCCGTTGACCGACAATTTGTTTACAAAGCTTTCGTTCAGCCGCCGAGCATTCGAAGGTTATGACCGCTGGATCGGCCCGGGCCAGGGCGATGAAATTGGCGGTAACAACCTTTTTGCCTGGCGTGCACAGGCGCTATGGGAAGCCGCCGATGATTTGAGTGTTCTCGTGTCCCTTGACGGCGCCGACGAAGAGCTTGGCAATATTAATCGCCAACCGGTCGGCTCAGCTGGCCCGCTTCATGATTGCGGATGCGCGTCGGACCCCATTGCCGTTGATATTGCGCTTGGTGGTGCAGACTCGGTGCGCACCTATCTCGGCGAAGAGGATAATGGCGGCGAACGCAATGTTTTCGGCGCTATGGTTGAAATCAATAAGGATTTCACATTTGCGACGCTGACCGCAATGGGTGCGTATCGGGAGTCCGAATATTATTTCTCCCACGACGACACGGGGTTGCCGCCGTCGCCGGTGGTAGATTTGACTGGATCCAATGGCAATCCGAACGATCTGCTGTTGGGGGATCCGAGCATCGGATTCACGTTCGACAACAGCGATATTGTCTGGGAGGATTCACAACAATTCACAGGAGAGATTCGTCTATCTTCTAACTCGAGCGGCCCGCTAAAATGGGTTGTCGGCGCGTTCGGAAGCATAGAAGAAATCGACAGAACAGAAGGAATTTTGTTTACGGCGATTTCGGATGCATCGCTTGATCCGAACTATGCGGCGGCGACGATGCTGTTCGAAGGGAGCGCGGTCGCCGCGTTCGCCCAGGCGACCTATGACCTGACGGACCGTCTGAGCCTGACAGCGGGCGGGCGTTTTTCCTATGAAGAAAAAGAGATTGTCGCTTTTAATGAAATGCCTGCCTCGCCCAGCCTGCAGCTTGTGCTGTCCGCATTCCCGCCGGCAATGGGGGAGGACGACTGGGATAATTTCTCCTGGAAGGCCGCGATCGATTACGAAGTCTTTGATGATGTGCTAATCTACGGCACGGTCGCCACTGGCTTCAAAAGCGGCGGCTTCACCGGAACAGCAACAACGGCTGCTGGCGCGACAACACCGTTTATGCCGGAGGAGGCGACGAACTACGAAATCGGGATGAAGGGAGACTTCCTTGACAGCCGGCTTCGCGTCAACCTTTCCGGCTTTTACGTTGATTACAAGGACCTTCAGGTTACACGCTTCTTCCAGCCGCCGACATCCGGTGCGGGCGAGTTTATCACCGAGAACGCCGCCGACGCCGAAATTATGGGTTTCGAAGGCGAATTCACAGCGTTGTTAACCGATAATATTGAGGTCGGAGGTTTCTACTCCTATCTTGACGCCACGTTTGAGAACTTTTTCGGCACGCCCGATATTTCGGGAAGCGGCGACTTTACGGGCAACACGCTGCGTCAGGCGCCAAAACATTCCGGCGGTGGTCATGTTCAATATATTCATGAATTTGCAGACGGCCACGGCAGCCTGACAGCGAATGTCAACGTCAAATATCAGAGCGTGTCGTTCACGAATGTGGACAATAATCCGCTTGACGTCATTCCCGAGCACACGGTTGGCGATGCGTGGCTCGCTTGGAATTCGGACAATGACAAGTGGATGGTTCAGGCCTGGGTCAGGAACTTCACCGATGAGGTCTACCGCACTCACGTCTTCACGCAGCGAGGCAACCGGATTGCATTTGGCACCTTTGCACCGCCGCGCACCTACGGATTGACGTTGCAGTTCAGCTACTAGGCCAAGGCCCAGTTGTACAGGCGGCGCACATTCAGATGCGCCGCCTCATCATGGCGCAGGAGTTCGTCGAGTGAGTGAGCCGACGTTGGAGAGCGCGTGTCGAACAATGGAGGGTACGAAATGCTTTCACCAGTCTTAAGGCCCGGCTTTATACAGCTTCGCGTGCTCGATATTGACGAAGCGATTGTTCACTACCGTGACCACATGGGCCTCGATTTCGTTTCCCGGGATGACGGGCGGGTTTATTTCAAGGCTTATGATGAATTCGATCGTCACAGCGTTGTGCTTCGTGAGGCGGACAATGTCGGGGTTGACGTGATGGGTTTTAAGATGGCGTCACAGGAAGCCGTAGAGGAGCTCAGACGAAACCTCGATGAGCGAGGCGTCGCGCATGAGACGGTCGAGCCTGAAGAGCAGCCGGGCGTTGGCGAACGGCTGCGTGTGCATATGCCGACAGGTCATCTGTTTGATTTTTACGCCACCATGGCGCTCTCCGACAATGGGCCTATGACAGACAATCCGGAACTATGGCGCGACGAGCCCAAAGGCATGCGTATTATCAGGTTTGATCATTGCGCTCTGCTTGGTGACGAAATCGAGGCCGCCGCAGAAATTCTGATCGAATGTCTCGGCTTTAGCGTTACTGAACGCGTTGTTGATCCGGCCGGCGAGAATATCGCTATATTTCTATCATGCTCAAACAAGGCCCATGACGTTGCATTCCTCAAAGCGCCGGTTAAGGGAAAGCTCCATCATGCGTCATTCCTGTTGGAGTCCTGGGCCGACATCGGCCACGCGGCCGACTTGATGGCGCGGCGCAATATCAAGATAGATATCGGGCCGACCCGGCACGGTATTACGCGGGGGCAAACTATCTACTTCTTTGATCCTTCCGGCAATCGGAATGAAACATTTTCGGGCGGCTATCATTTCTATCCCGACAATCCAACGCGTGTTTGGACGACGGATAAATTTGGCAAGGGTCTTTTTTACTATGAACAGGAAGTCGTCGAGAGTTTTGTCGGCGTTTACACGTAGAGCAGAATTATCCGTTATGTGGCGGCCGTCCGCTGTGGCCGCATTATGGCTCCGAACCTGAACTCAGGATGAAGTAGGCATTTCTATGTATGTGAGAGTTTGCAATAGCACTGAGCTTTCCGAAGGTGAAGTCATCCGTTTCGTGCCCGACGGTGAGGAGGAGGGGATCGCAGTCTGTCACTCTGACGGAGAATTTTTTGCGATCGGAGACAAGTGTTCGCACGGCAATTGGAGTTTGTCGGAGGGGTTTCTGGAAAACTGCCATCTCGAATGCGTCTTGCACGGATCGGCGTTCGACTTGCGGACCGGTTGGCCGGACAAGCTACCCGCGACAAAACCGGTCAAAATTTATGATGTTAAAATTGAAGATGGAGATGTGCTCGTCGACGTGTCTTCAGGCCGAATAACGCAACCGGACGATGAAAACTTTGCCGCCCAACGTTAGTATATATTCAGAATGTTGCTTTGATGCGAGGCAACGAAGTCCGGAGCTGCTGGCCTGTGGGTTCGGGCGCAAGCTCGTGACCTGACGTGGGCGCCTTTCGAATATCTATTCCGGAAGCGGGATGTATTTCGACTTGCGAACCGGATGAGACCGTTCTCGCGGCGATGGGGCGACATGGGTTGAAGAAAATCCCGTCGGGGTGTCATGGCGGCGGCTGCGGTGTATGCAAGATAAGAATTTTATCTGGCTGCTATCGTGTTGGAAAGATGAATCGCGACGTGATCTCGCCCAAAGAAATAGAGGACGGTTTTGCCTTGGCGTGCAAGACTATTGCCGAAGGGGATCTGGAGATTGCGGTTGTCGGGCGCATGCGAAAATTCTATCGCGAGCGACTTTAGATATTTTCGCGCTCAGACCGCGTCGCTTTGGGCGAGGGCGCGCAACTCAAACTTTTGAATTTTGCCCGTCGATGTTTTTGGCAACTCCTGAAAACTCACGCGGGTGGGGCATTTGAAATGGGCGAGCCGTTCCCGGCAGAAGGCAATGATTTCCTCTTCAGTCGCCTCTTTACCCGGCCCGGTTTCGATAAATGCGTATGGGGTTTCGCCCCATTTTTCATGGGGCGCAGCGACGACAGCGGCGGCAGAAACAGCGGGATGTTTGTACAGTACGCCTTCTACTTCGATGCTTGAAATATTCTCCCCGCCGGAAATGATAATATCTTTGGACCGGTCCCGAATTTCGAGATAGCCGTCGGGATGGCAGACCGCCAGATCGCCGCTGTGAAAATACCCGCCTGCCAGCGCCTTGTTGGTGGCTTCAGGATTTTTGAAGTACTCCGACATGACCAGGTTTCCGCGGAACATCACTTCGCCGAGCGTTTCTCCGTCCCGCGGCGCCGGCTGCATGGTTTCCGGATTCATCACAACCATTTCTTCGACCACCGGATAGCCGACTCCTTGACGGGCCTTCATTTCCGCTTGCTGGTCAATCGGCAGATTATTCCATTCCGGTCGCCAGGCGCTAACGGCGCAGGGGCCATAAACCTCCGTAAGGCCATAGGTGTGGGTGATGTCGAATCCGATTTCCTGCGCCTTTTTAAGTAAAGCTGCAGGCGGCGCCGCGCCCGCGGTCATCACGGCGACGCTGAGCTTCTCGCTCGATTCCTCAGTCGCAGCTGCTGCATCGACAAGCATTCGGACAACGATAGGGGCGCCGCACAAATGCGTAACCTGATGCTCCTTGACCAAGCGAAGAAGCATCTCCGCTTCCACGCCGCGCACGCACACATTGACGCCGCCCTGCAGCGCGATTGTCCAAGGGAAACACCAGCCATTGCAGTGAAAAAGGGGCAAGGACCACAAGTAAACCGGAAAATGCGGCATCTGCCATGACAGGGCGTTGCCGATCGAATTCAAATATGCGCCGCGATGATGCAACACCACACCCTTTGGATCGCCGGTCGTGCCCGAAGTGTAGTTGAGCGCAATCGGATCGCGTTCATCCAGTTCAAACGGTGTAAGCGTTTCATCGGAGCCTGATTTCAGAAAGTCCTCATAGGTCTGACTGGCGTAGGACGGCGGCTCGCCAAATGTTGGATCATCAATGTCAATGACGAGCATTTCACGCCCGGCCCGGTCTATCGCTTCAGCGGCAAGAGTGCGGTAGCGTCTGTCGACAAGGAATATTTTTGTTTCGGCGTGATTGAGAATGAATGCTATGGCTTCGGCGTCGAGGCGGGTGTTAATAGCGTTAATGACTCCGCCCGCCATTGGAATGCCGAAACATGCTTCAATTGACGCGGGGATATTGTCGGCGATGATTGAGACTGTTTCCTTACGGTTCAATCCGGCGCCGCGCAACGCGCTCGCCAGTTGCAAGCACCGGGCGGAGGTCTCGGCCCATGTGCGCCGTTGGGCGCCGTAAACTACGGCCGGCAGGTCGGCGTAGACTGCCGCCGTTCGGGTCAGAAAGCTGATCGGGGTTAGGGCGGCGAAATTGGCGGCGGCCGGAAATTTGGCCGCTTTGTCTCGATCGATCATTTTCCGGATTTCCTGCGTTAAGTTTCTCAAGCGTCCTGTTGAAAGATGGTTCAACCAACAAAAACTTATTGACAATAGTCTGTCATCTATTTTAAACTAATCAAGCGCTCAGTTAAAAATTTAACACCCTCGGATCGAACCAACCAGTTTTCCGACCCTGAATCAGGAAGCGAAAAGCATGATGAATCAAACAGATACTTCAAAATTCCCGCGGTATGACAAATTGATAACCGACGCACGGGTTCACTCATCGCTCTATACGGATGAGAAAGTCTTTGAAGACGAATTGAACAAGATTTTTCGGATGGGTTGGGTATTTATCTGTCACGATTCTGAAATTCCGAACGCCGGGGATTTTGTCAGACGTAATGTCGGCCGGGAGCCGGTGTTCGCCATCCGGTCGCGTGATGGCGAAATTTCCGTCATCGTGAATCGTTGCGCGCATCGCGGCAACATTATCTGCCAGGAAGACAAAGGTAACACGAAAGCGCTCGTATGCCAGTATCACGGCTGGGCGTATGACACCAAAGGCGCTCTTGTCGATGTCCCGTATCCTGGAGGATTCAAAGGGGATTTCTCCTGTCATGGGCTGGAGCGGCTTCCGCTTGTTGATAGTTACCAAGGCTTTGTTTTCGCGTCATTCAATGAGAATGCGCCGCCCCTCCTCAATCATCTGGGGCGCGCAACGGAACTTATTGACCGGGCCGTTGAAATGTCGCCTGTTGGACGAATTCGACTCTCAGGAGGGTGGGTCCGACACCAGTTGAACTGCAACTGGAAAATGCTGCCCGAGAACGACACTGATGGTTATCATGTAAACTTTGTCCACCCCTCATTTGCGCAGGCGATTCGTTCCAATTATGACGAAGCGGTGCTTGACGACGAGGAGGGCCTGAAGTCGCTGGCGAAAGACTGGGGCAACGGTCACACGGAGTTGTTTTTCTCGCCGTCCTATACGAGACCGTTGGAATGGTTCGGTTGCGCGGAAGATCGCCACCCGGCTTACACAAAGGCGTTGCTGGCCGCGTATGGCGAAGAAAAAGGCGGCCGCATTTTGAGGGATGGGCCGCCTCATGCGGTCATTTTTCCAAATCTGTTTCTTGGCGAAATGAACATCGTACGTTTCGAGCCGGTTGCGCCGGGGGTTTGTCTTCATGTTCATACTCCGATGTATCTCGAAGGAGTTGAAGATGACGTCAACAAACGAATTTTGCGCCAATCCGAAGGCGCTCTCGGGCCGACCGCATTTCTGCTCGCCGATGACTGCGTTATTGCCGAGCGCGCTCAAAACGCTCTTCAAGGCAAGGGGCGCTGGCTTGACCTCAGTCGCGGCGCTGAGCGGGAAGTTGTGGCTGATGACGGCGTGATTTCCAGCCATCTTACCGACGAGACTCCAAACCGAGGTTTCTGGCGTCACTATCGAAGCGTTATGCATCCGGGCGCGCCGACATCCGGCGTAAGCGCTGTCGCATAGCTAAAAAATACTCAGAAATCGGATTTGAAATTGCAAGAAACGTGGCGTGGATATGATTTCCGTTGAAGATCGACTTGAAGTTGAAGCATTTCTATTCAAGGAGGCGCGGCTGGCCGATGAGTCGCGCTATTCGGAATGGGAGGCGCTTGTCGATGACGATATGCACTATTGGGTTCCCCTGCAGGAGTCTCAGGAGCCGGATTCTGATCAGGTTTCTATATTAAACGACAATCGCACGCGCCTGGCTACGCGCATCCGTCAATTGAACACTGGCGTGCGTCATGCGCAATTGCCCCCGTCGCGCATGCGTCGCTCGATTTCAAATATCGAGATAGAAAAAACGGGAGCTGACGAGTATGTCGTCAGGTCAAATGTCGTTCTCTATGAGTTCCGTCGGCAGGCGACAAAAGAACTCGAAGTCTGGCCTGCGCGCGTGGAGCACAAGCTCAGACGGAAAGATGGCGAACTGAAGATGTTCAGCAAGCATATCTTTTTACTGAATTCAGAAGGTTCCATCCGCGGATTGTCTTTTATAATATGAGCGTCCGAAAGGTTCAATGATTAGGCATGAATGTGGCCAGGAAACGTTCTGCGGCTGCGGCCGTCATTGGGCTTGGTGAAAGTACGTTTTCGCGGAAGTCCGACAAGACGGCGCGCGCGCATGCGGTTGACGCTTGTCTCGGTGCAGTCTCGGATGCTGGTCTCAAAGTCGCTGAGATTGACGGCTTGTTGCTGAACAGGAGCCCGATCGAACCCAGTAGTGTGCTGCCGCTGCACCTTAAACGGGATATCGGTCTTGGCGACCTTTCGCTGTTGGCGTCCATTGAGGCCGAAGGCAGTTCCGCCATACAGATGATCCAGTATGCCGCGCTGGCGATTGGCGCTGGAATGGTAGAAAAAGTTCTCTGCGTCTTCGCTGATGCTCCAGTAGGAGCGACCGGAGCGGGGGACGCCTATTCGATCTCCATGAATTTGATTGGGCTTGACGGCTGGGACGAGCGCCATGGGTTGATCGGCGCCACAGGGGGCTTTGCGCTGTCAGTGCAGCGTTACTTTCATCTGTATGGAGCCGACAGCAACGCGCTTTTCGAGGCGGCGGCGGCGGATCGGGAATGGGCGGCGCTCAATCCCAAGGCGTTTCTACGCAAGCCGCTCGATAAGGATGAATACTTCGCCTCGCGCTGGATAGTGGAGCCCTTACGTTTGTTCGATTGCGCATATCCGGTAAATGGCGCTGTCGCTGTAATTGTTTCAAGCGCAGACAGGGCTACAGACGGGCTAAATCCGCCTGTTTACCTGCATGGCTTTGGGCAGGGGCATTCCGGCGCACGAAATTTTGCCGGCGACGAGCCGGAAATTCAGACTGGAGCCGAGATTGCCGGTCGCAATCTGTTCGATGGGCTTGGAACCACCCCAGGGGCTTTCGACTTTTGCGAATTATATAATCCTTTCAGCATCACGACGATTCTGGCGCTTGAAGGATATGGCTTCTGCAAACCTGGCGAGGGCGCGGACTTCATTGCAGACGGCGCAACACGGCCGGGAGGCAAATTGCCGGCTAACACAGGCGGCGGCCATCTGTCATCCTATTACCTTCAGGGCATGACGCCGGTCCATGAGGCGATTGTGCAGATCCGCGGGCAGGGCGGCGAGCGCCAAGCGCCCTCAACAAATCTTGGTCTCGTGACGGGATTCGGCGGGCGAATGGAGTATCATTCCGCCATGGCTGTCAGTCCGCATAGGGATATTTAATCAATGGGAAGCCGACTTGACGATGAACCAACCAAAGACGTCAACCCTGTCGTAAGCGAAATTCTGCGGCGGGCGAAAACCGGCGAATTGTGCTGTTTGTCCTGCGCTGCTGGATGCGGCGCGACAGATTACGCCGCGCGCATTTGTCCAGTATGCGGCAAGTCGGTTGAATTGCGTCCGGTATCCGGGCATGGGCGAATCCATTCCTATTCGGTTTTCCACACGCAGTACAATTCGAAATTGCCGGCTCCCTACACGGTGCTTCTTGTGGAGCTTGAAGAAGGTCCCCGGTTGGCGGTGGTTTTCGATAGGGGGGGCGAGTCGCCGCCAAAAGTCGGCGATGCGGTCGTGTTCTCCGGGGCGGACGATGGCATCGTTCGGTTCTCGATGGCATGAAAATAAAAAGGGTCGCAATAGACTCGGGAGGAACTAGTGAAACAACATGTGGTAAGCAATCCACCAGACGGTAGCCGATTGACGGAGAGTACGCGTACGTATCGTAGCGATCTGGAAATTCTGCCGCGCGATCTCGTGAGGCGCACTGGGTTAAACAATCCGAATAAAGTCGCTTATGTCTGTGGCCATCGGTCTGCGAGCTGGGGTGAAATGCATGCGAACTCCGATCAGCTCGGCGCGGCTCTCCTGGCGAAGGGGATTTCGGTCGGCGACGCCGTCGGGATCGTGGCGCCGGAATGTATTGAAGTGTACGTGCATTTCTTTGCCTGTATGAAGGTCGGCGCTATACGTGTTGGCGTAAATCGGCGATTTGCTGACGCGGAACTGCGGCATGTCTTTGTCGATTCCGGGATGAAATGTCTCTTCGTGCATGCGTCATGCGGCGAAATTTTGAAAAATGTTCGGGATGACTTGAAATCTCTGAATATCCTGACTGTCGGGTTCGGCGGCGAACACGATTTCGATGTAGATCTTGAAACTATTCTCGGTGAAGTCGACGTCGCTCCGGAGTTGCCATCTCTTTCGGGCCATGACCCGCTAATGTACAGTTATACGTCGGGTACGACGGGTTCGCCGAAAGGGGCTGTCTTAACGCACGGGGCGGTTACATCGACAATTCTTCATGCGTTGGCGGAGTTCGGTTTCGTGCGCGACGACCGGTTTTTCCTACCGACTGGAAACGCCTGGGTCGCTGTCGTTCTCGCGTTTCTTGGTCTCGGCAACGGCATGACTCACATCATTGCAGATGGCGATTACGATCGTTCGACTTTCTTCGATATCGTCAAAGACCAGAACGTGACAGCGTTTCTGCTCGCGCCCACGATGTTGAACTGGGCGCTTGAGGACAACCGGAAAACGCCATTTGATCTCTCTTCGGTGCGCCTCATCATTTACGGGTCTTCGCCAGCGACGCCCACGCTAATCAAAAGGGTGCACGAAACATTCGCCAAAGATATGATCAATGTTTATGCGCTAACAGAGACAACATGGGGCGGCGTGACGTTTTTATCGCCGGAGGATCACCGCCGCGCATTGACCGATAAACCCGAACTATTGACATCAGTCGGCCGGGTCGCTTCGCATTTTGAGATTTCAATCCGTGCCGAAGACGGCGAGCCCGTCGAGACTGGCGAGCCCGGCGAAATCTGGCTGCGCGGACCGACGATTATGGCGCATTATTTGAACCTTCCGGAACAGACCGAAGAGGTCCTGCGCGACGGATGGTTGCGCACTAATGATGTCGGCTGTCTCGATGAGGATGGATATGTTTACCTCCTTGACCGCCAAAAATTCATGATTGTTTCAGGCGGGGTCAATATCTATCCCGCCGCCGTTGAGGCTATCCTTGTCAAGCATCCGGGCCTCGCAGACATCTGTGTGGTCGGCGTTCCTCATCCAGAATGGGGAGAAGCGGTGGTCGCTGTCGTCCGCAAAAATGAGGGTCATGAAAATCTTACTGGCGGCGACTTGATCGAATTTTGTCGCGACAAGCTCAACCGTCCGTCAACTCCGAAGCATTTTGTCTTTGTGGAAGATGATTTTCCCCGGACTACGAACTTCAAGGTGCGCAAAAAAGAAGTCCAGGCTTTTGTCATGAGCGATCAGGGCGGTCTGCCTTGGGACTGCAGTGAAGGCGCCGGGTGATCGAACGAATGTTATTCAGCATGGAATCTCTGGTTGGTTGTTATGACAGCGCGTAACGGGATCATGAAAATGCGCCGCGATATTGATTTTCGCGCTGCGCATATCTGCGTTGAGGCGGCTGTGTCACATGGGTTGCGGATTGGCGCGCCGCTTGCGGCGGCGGTGGTTGACGGATCGGCGCGGCTGACGGCGTTTCTTCGTTCCGGGGGCGCGTTCGTCCGGTCGACGGAAATAGCGGTGAACAAAGCGGAGACGGCGGCGGGATTCCGGATGGAAACGGGCGCGCTCTATGGGATGGTAAAGGACAATGCGGCCGTTCTTGAGGGCTTGCGGTCGCTGCCGGGCGCGGCGCTTTTCGGGGGCGGCGTTCCGATCATGTTTGCGGATGAAGTGATCGGCGCGATCGGGGTTTCGGGCGGTTCTGAAGATCAGGATATTGAATGCGCAAGAGCCGGCATTGCGGCGATCGAAGCGCTTCTGGCCGGCGAATCGCAGGCATTCGGAAATGAACGAGGCCTGGCTGATGACTGAGCGTCAGGAATTTTTGCATTTTATAGACGGGGCCTATCGGCCAAGCGCGTCCGGGAAGACGTTTCCGGTTGTGGCTCCGGCGACCGGCGAAATTTACGCCGCGGCGCATGAGGGCGGCGAAGCGGAAGTGAACGCCGCGGTGTCGGCGGCGCGGTCTGCGTTAAACGGCGCATGGGGCGCGTTGAGCATTGCGGACCGTACGGATCTGGTCATTTCGGTTGCGGATGAAATTAACGCGCGGTTTGACGACTTTCTGGAAGCGGAAATCATCGACACCGGCAAGCCGAAGTCACTTGCTTCGCATATCGATATTCCGCGCGGCGCGGCGAATTTCAAAATGTTCGCTGACACGATCCGAACGATTTCGGGGGAAGCGTTTGAGACAGCGACGCCAGACGGCGCGGGTGCGATCAATTATTCCGTACGCAAGCCGCGTGGCGTGATTGCAGTCATTTGTCCGTGGAATTTTCCGCTTTTGCTGATGACGTGGAAGGTCGGGCCGGCGCTGGCTTGCGGCAATACGGTTGTTGTCAAACCGTCGGAGGAAACGCCCGCGACGGCGACGCTGCTCGGCGAGGTGATGAACAAGGTGGGCGTGCCAAAGGGCGTCTATAATGTCGTTCACGGCTACGGACCGGGATCGGCGGGCGAATTCCTGACGTCTCATCCCGGCGTCGACGGCATTACCTTCACCGGAGAGACGCGCACCGGCGAGGCGATTATGAAAGCTGCGGGAACAGGCGTGCGTCCGGTATCGCTGGAGCTTGGCGGCAAGAACTCGGCGATTGTGTTTGCGGATGCTAATCTCGACAAGGCGATCGAAGGGACCATGCGCTCGGTCTTCGCCAATTGCGGTCAGGTTTGTCTTGGTACGGAGCGTGTTTATGTCGAACGACCTGTTTTCGACGAGTTCGCTGCGCGCCTTAAGACGGGCGCGGAAGCTCTCAAAGTCGGCGGCCCTATTGAAGAGGGGGTGAGCCTCGGACCGCTGATCAGCGCCGAGCATCTGGACAAAGTGTTATCTTACTACGAATTGGCGGAACAGGAAGGGGCGCAAGTGCTGACCGGCGGCGGTCGCCTTGCGCTCGGCTGTGCGACGAAAAACGGTTTTTTTGTCGAGCCGACGATCTGGACGGGCCTGACTGACGAGTCTCGTGTGATGCGAGAGGAAATATTCGGACCGTGTTGTGTGTTGACGCCATTCGATGATGAAGAGGAAGTCATCGCGCGGGCGAATAACACATATTATGGTCTTGCAGCGTCGGTCTGGACCGATAGTCTTTCGAGAGCGCATCGCGTTGCGCGCCAGCTCGATGTGGGCGTTTGCTGGGTGAACAGCTGGTTCCTGCGGGATTTGCGGACAGCATTCGGCGGCGCCAAGGCCTCCGGGGTTGGTCGCGAGGGCGGCGTTCATTCGCTTGAATTCTACACTGAGCTTGAAAATATCTGCGTGAAATTGTGAACGGGCGGGTGGCATGACGGACAGCATACGGACTGCGGCGGATCGGCT
>MDTA01112934.1_pt1 | contig 15064 bp, 12 predicted proteins | sample 811151 | NCBI WGS metagenome assembly MDTA01 (sample SAMN05326648, study PRJNA326480) | marine metagenome | isolation source: seawater | place: Indian Ocean: South | collected 2010 | reverse complement strand
TGTGAATTGTTTTATAAATTTTATTTATCATTTTTTTTATTTTTATAACTAGTATATAAATGAAAATTCTCTCTTATGAATAATATAGATAATTTAATTGAAAACCTAAACAAAGAACAAAAAAAAGCTGTATTAAGCACAGAGGGACCAAATTTAATTGTCGCTGGCGCTGGGTCTGGCAAGACTAGGGTTTTAACTACGAGACTAATACATATTATAAAACAAAAAAAAGCATGGGCTAATCAAATTCTATGCGTAACTTTCACAAATAAAGCAGCAAAAGAAATGCAAAATAGAGTTATGCAATATGTAAAGGGTAGTTCCAATGCTGTTCCTTGGCTTGGAACATTTCACTCAATAAGTGTTAAATTTCTTAGAAGGCATGCAGAGGCTTTAGGTTATAAAAGTAATTTCACAATTTTAGATACAGATGACCAAAAGAAATTAATTAGAAATATTGTGAAGGGGGAAGATTTGGATGCTAAAAAATTTTCTCCTCAACTAATTATGTATCATATAGATCAGTGGAAAAATAAAGGTCTTTTACCAAAAAATATAAAATTACAAAAACCAAGCTTAATAGTTAAATCAATTTTAAAAGTATATGAAATTTATCAAAATAAAACAAAGGATTTAAATGCATTTGACTTTGGAGATTTGATTTTATTTTGTGTAAAACTTTTTGAGGAACATCGTGATATTAGAGAGATATATCAGAAAAATTTTAAATATATTCTCGTAGATGAATTTCAAGATACTAATTTTATTCAAAACAAATGGCTAAATCTACTAGTTAATAAGGAAGAGAATATTTGTTGTGTTGGGGATGACGACCAATCTATTTATAGTTGGAGAGGAGCTGAAATTAAAAATTTTCTTACTTTTGATCAAATTTATAAGAAATGTAAAGTTTTTAAATTAGAGCAAAATTATAGATCTACAAAAAACATACTGGATACAGCTTCTAATTTAATATCAAATAATACAAATAGAGTTGGAAAAAAATTATGGTCTTCAGCAAATCAAGGTGAGCTTGTTAAACTGAATTGTTATAGAACTGGCAAAGAAGAAGCACAAGGTATTAGTGATTTAATTGAAAATAAAATTAAAAAAAAATACTCTTTAAATGATGTTTCGATTTTAGTTAGAGCAATATATCAAACAAGAGAATTTGAGGAAAGATTTCTTCAGGTTGGGATTGGATACCGTGTTCTAGGGGGAATCAAATTTTATGAAAGAGCAGAAATAAAAGACGCAGTGTCCTATCTAAGAATTATTAATCAAAAATTTGATGATTTGGCTTTAGAAAGAGTCATTAGTGTTCCTAAAAGAGGAGTTGGTGAGAGTACTCTTAACCAAATTTATACATACGGTAAAACTAACAAGCTATGTCTAGAAGACTCCATTATTAAATTAATTGAGAAAAGAGATTTTAAACCCAAAATTAAAACTGCGTTAAGTCAATTAATAAATATGATTCAAAAATGGCGAAACGACTCATTAAAAATGAAACATTTTGATTTGTTAAAATTAATATTAGATGAGTCGGGATATTCATCAATGTTAAAAAATAAAAAAGATATGGAGAACGAAAATAGACTGGAAAATTTAAAAGAATTGCTAAGAGCTATGCAAGATTATGATAACTTACAGAGTTTCTTAGAGCATGTAGCCTTAGCCACTTCGATAGATCAAGAATGGGAAGGTGCAAAAGTTAATTTAATGACAATGCATGCCGCAAAAGGTTTAGAATTTGATGTAGTCTTTCTTCCTGGATGGGAAGAAGGTTTGTTTCCTCATCAAAAATCTTTAGAGGAAAAAGGAGATTTTGCTTTAGAAGAAGAGAGAAGATTGGCTTATGTAGGAATTACAAGAGCTAAAAAGGAAGCTTATTTATCTTTCGCAATGAAACGAGCCTATCATGGAGACTGGATGGATGCTCTTCCCTCAAGGTTCATAAATGAAATACCAGAAGAAAGTGTTGAAAAAAACGAAATAGGCTCAATTAAAGATGAAGATTTCGAATTTAATCAAGATAATTCAATCGAATTTGATGAAGAATATAGAAGTCCTGGGTGGAATCGATTTAAAAAAAATAAGCTTCTTAAATGGAAAAAATAAAGCAATTAAAAAAAATATTTAAGAGAGAGAGGATAGATGGATATATTATTCCAAAAAATGATGAGTTTTTTGGTGAATATATTCCAGATCACAGTGACAGGCTGAGATTTGTTTCAAACTTCACTGGTTCTTTTGGTTTTGCGTTAATTCTAGCAGACAAAAATTATTTATTTGTTGATGGAAGATATACTCTTCAGGCAAAAAATCAAAGCAGTAAATATTTTAAAATAATCACAATGCCAAATAAAATACCCAGAGATATCTTGCGAGGAAAAAAAATATCAATCGGCTTTGATCCTAATTTATTTACAAAAAAATCCTTATCATTATTTATGGGAAAAAATAAATGTGTTTACAAACCCTTAACTAATAATTTGATAGATGAAATTTGGAAAAGAAAAATAATAAATTTTAAAAAAAAATTTTTTATACTGCCGGAAAGGTCTATCGATGAAAGATACCAATCTAAAATAAATAAAATCACAAATTATTTAAGAAAAAAAAAATCTGACTATTTATTTATTACTGCAAGTGAAAATAATGCTTGGTTAATGAATATTAGAGGTCATGATGCTAAATATACTCCAATACCGTATAGTTACGTACTAATTGATAAAGATAAAAATATCAAATTTTTTTGTAACATAAAAAAGATTTCTAAACATTTAAGAAGATTCTTTAGAAAAATTGAATTTTTAGATATTAAAAATTGTCATAAAGTATTATTAAAAATAAAAAAGAAAAAAATTATAATTGATAGAAATACTTGTTCTTATTTTTTTGAGAATATTTTAAAAAAAGAAAATGAAATACTCAATCTTCCTGACCCCATTTATTTTTTAAAGGCAATAAAAGGAAAAAAAGAAATAGAAAATATCAAAAAGGCACACATATACGATGGTATTGCTTTAACCAAATATATATTTTGGCTTAAAAAAAATTTTAATAAAAAGAAGATAACTGAAATAAGTGCTGCGCAAAAATTATTTAAATTAAGAAAAAAAAATACTAAATTTAAATTCTCAAGTTTTCCGACAATATCAGGCTCAGGCCCAAATGGTGCGATCATTCATTATAAAGCAACAAAAGAAACAAATAGAAAATTAAATAAGGGAGATATTTACTTGGTTGACTCTGGTGGACAATACGAGTTTGGCACAACAGATGTTACTCGTACAATTTCTCTTAATAATTCTAATAAAAGAATAAAAGATATTTTTACAAGAGTTCTAAAAGGGCATATTGCTGTTGCAAATTTTAAATTAAGTAAAAATATTTCGGGATCAGTAATTGATCATAGTGCGAGAAAGTATCTTAAGCAGATTGGTTTAGATTATGCACATGGAACAGGTCATGGAGTTGGTTATTTTCTTAACGTACACGAAGGACCACATGCGATAGCAAAAAACAACAAAATAAACTTTCATGAGGGTATGATTGTTTCCAATGAACCAGGTTATTATGAAAAAAATAAATTTGGGATTAGGATCGAAAATCTTATTTATGTAAAAGAATTGAGGAAGAAAATGCGTTTTGAAAATTTAACAATGGCGCCTATAGATAAAGACCTTATTGTTCAAAAAATACTTAGCAAAAATGAAAAGAAATGGCTTAATAATTATCATAAAGATGTATTCGAAAACTTAAAAGATGCAATGAATAAAGTTGAAAGAATTGAACTTCAAAAGGCTTGTTCAGCTATTTAAAATTTTATTCCAATCCCGCTCTAATATAATCTTAATGTTTAATTGTTTAGCCTGTTCAATTTTTCTTTTTGTAGGTTTAGAATCACCAACTACTAAAAAGTCAAGTTTTTTAGAGATAGATCCTAAGACCTTTCCACCATTTATCTCTGCGATTACTTTTGCTTCTGATCTACTCATATTCTTAAATCCCCCTGTGAACATCAATTTTTTATTCGAGAATTTTCCACCTTTAGATTGAATATTATAATTTTTAACATCTAGTTTATTAATCAAATTTTTAATTATTTTTTTGTTAGTCTCGTTAGAAAAAAAATTATCTATAGACTGAACTTGTGTTTCACCTATTCCATCTAAATCAACTAAATTAATTAAAAATTTTTTCCTATTTTTAATTTCAAGTAATTTTGAAAATTCTTTTATGGAAATAAAAAAACTTGCTAAAGTTTTTGCATTTTCTTGGCCTATATGTCTTATTCCTATTGAATAAATAAACTTATCTAAAGAAATTGCTTTAGATTTAATTATGGCTTTTTTTAAATTATTGATAGATAACTCTCCCCATCCTTCTAGTCTTTTTATTTTGTTATAGTTTAGGTCAAAAATATCTGATGGTTCTGTTATTAAATTTAAGTTCCAAAATTGTTCAACTACCTTTTTTCCTAAGCCGTCAATATTAAGAGCTTCCTTCGATACAATATGTTTAAGTTTTTCCTTAGCAATAAAATCACAATTATATCCCTTAGTACATCTTCTTACTGCGTCAAGTTTTTTTGTACTTTTACTAAATTCTTTTATAGTTTTAGAACCACACAAACATTTATCTGGGAAAATAAATTTTTTACTAATTTTATTTCTTTTAGATTTATCAACTGATACTACTTGAGGAATAACATCTCCAGCCCTTTGAATTATTATTGTATCATCTATACGAATATCCTTTCTTTCGATCTCTTCTTCATTATGTAAAGTAGCGTTGGATACAACTACGCCACCAACAGTTACTGGTTCAACTTTAGCAACTGGCGTTATAGCTCCAGTTCTTCCAACTTGAACAATTATATCTTTTATTTTTGTTACAGCCTTTTCGGCTGAAAATTTATATGCAATCGCCCATCTTGGAGAATTTGAAGTATTACCTAATCTAGATTGTAAACTTAAATCATTAACTTTATAAACAAGTCCATCAATGTCATAATCTAGTGATGATCTCATTTGATCAACCACTTCATAATGTTCTTGAACCTCGTTTTGGTTATAAATTATCTTAGAAAGAGGATTAATTGAAAAATTCCATTCTCCAAGTTTTTCAAGGAAGCTCGATTGAGTTTTAAACTCCATTGGCTCTATGGCCCCAAATCCATAAGCAAAATATTTTAAGGGAATTTTTGCAGTTTCTGTAGGATTTTTTTGTCTTAAGGATCCTCCAGCAGCATTTCTTGGATTTGCAAATTTATCTTTTATTTTTGTAAAATCTTTTTTACTTATAAATACTTCACAACGAACCTCTAATAAAGTTGGAACCTCTTTAGCCTCTATTTTTTTAGGGATGCTTTTAATGGTTTTTAAATTTTGTAATATATCTTCTCCAATATTACCATCACCACGGGATAGACCTTTAATTAAAACCCCTCTATCATAGATTAAAGTTGCAGAGATTCCATCAATTTTTGGTTCTGCAAATAACTCAATATTTATGTTTTTTATGTTTAAAAAATTATTAATTTTTTTTTGGAAATCTATCATATCATTTGTGTCGAATGCATTTGATAAAGAAAGCATAGGGCGCAAATGTTTTACTTTTTTGAATTTATTTTTTGGTGTGAAACCAACTAAATTTTTTCTTAAATTTAATGCTTCTAAGAATTTATATTTTTTTTCTAATTCATATATTGCCAATTTTAAATTATCATATTTAGAATCAGAGATCTTTGGACTATCGTCATTATAATAAAATTCATTATGTAATTTTAATTCTTTAATTTTTAATTTATATTCATTAATAATATTTTTTTTATCATTCATTAAGTTTATTTAATCATTTCTGTGATTTTTTTAAATAGACCTTTTTCTTTTACTTTTTTGTTCTTTTTTAATATTTTTTTATAATCTTTATTCAAAACTTTATACGACATTTCGAACCACTTACTTGAATTATAATTATATCCTAAAATAGCTGCATACTTATTTGCTTCGTTCTCTAATCCAATGTGGTAGTTGATTTCTACTAGTCTATGAAGAGCCTCTTCTATAAAAACTGTTTCATTATATTTTTCTACGATTAGTTTTAAACGATTAATAGCTGGAACCCATTTTTGAACTGAAATGTAATACTTGGCAATGTAAAGCTCCTTTGCTGCAAATTGATTTTCTAATAAGCTTTGTTTAAATTTTAAATCTATTGCATATTCTGTGTTAGGATAATTTTTTAAAAAAAAATCAATTTTTTTTCTTGTCTTTATCAAAGGTTTTAAATCATATTTTTCATCACCTATTTGCTCAAACTGAATTATTGCTAAGAGGTAATGAGCATAAACCACATTTTTATCACCTGGATAATTTTTTAAATACCTATTAAGATTTTCTTCTGCCTCTTCATAAAAATTAATTGCATAAAGTGAATACGCAGACATAATTGCAGATTTAGCTGCAAACTTTGGAGACTCAAAAGATAACTCGGCCTCTTCGAATTTTTCACTAGCAAAAAAATAATCGTTAATGTTAAAAGCCTCTAAACCTTCTTTATAAATTTGAAAAGCGTCTACTTTATTTTTTAATGTGTCATATTTTATTTCTTTGTTATTTGAACAAGAATTGAGAATTACAATTATAGTTAGGAATATGGAGATGCGAAATAACATATTTAATTAATAACAGATTAATTAAAAATTAATATGTAAAATTTTCTCTATGCGTTTACTGCAATTTTTCTTATTTGATTGGTATTATTTTTATTTGAGATAATTAGATTATCCTTTTCTACTAAATTTGATGCAAATTCCGAGCTAAATAATTTTCTCAAAAACTTATTAGTTAATTGATGCCCTCCTTGATAACATTTTACCTTTCCAATAATTCTGTATCCGGAAAGTAAAAAATCACCAGCTAGATCTAAAATTTTATGATTAACAAATTCTTTATTATTTCTTAGACCATCTTTATTTAAAACTTTTTCATTATTGACTACTATGGCGTTATCTAAGGATCCACCTTTTGCTAGGCCGAATTTTTTAATTTTTTCAATATCCTCATATAAACAGAAAGTTCTTGAGTTCGAAACATCTAATAAATTATCTTTTTGGAAATCAATTTTATTTTTTTGTTTTCCAATAACTTTATTTTGATAATCTAATTGAAAATTGACCTCTAAAGTATCCTCATTTGGCTCAATTGAAATTTTTTTCTTTCCATCAACGAGTTCAACTTTATTTAAAATCTTTAAATACTTTCTTTTCTTTGATTGTTCTACTAAATCAATTTCTTCAAGTTTTTTGAGAAAATCTTTTGAGGATCCATCCATTATAGGAACTTCCTCATTGTCTATTTCAACTAAGGCATTATCAATACCAATAATGTAGAAAGCTGCTAACAAATGCTCTACGGTTGAAACTTTTATACCAAATTTATTTTGTAATGTAGTGCAGAGTCTAGCAGAAGTAACGTTATTAAAATTTGCTTTTATAAGGTTATTCTCGTTTAAATCTATTCTTTTAAAAACTATTCCCTCATCTTTTTGGGCTGGTATCACACTAATAGTAGAGGGTGCTCCAGAATGTAGACCAATGCCTTTAAAGACTACTTTTTTAGATAGAGTTTTTTGATATATATCCTGCATTGGGGATTGTTATACTTGAGTAAAGTTTTAATCTTAAAACAACTAATGTTTCTAAAAAAAACAACTATTCAAAAATTAGACTAAAAAACCTTGTAATTAATGATTTTTTTGTCTTAGTAAAAGGGATTGCCTCATTCTTCCAACCAAAATGAGCAAGTTTTCTCGCTGTGTGCACGATGTCTTCATGGGAAAACTCATCTAAATGTTTAACATTAGAAAAACCTTTTTGAAGGAGAATTTTTTTATAAATATCTTTAATACTCTTGAAACTTGATGCACTTTTTAATTGAAAAAATAAAAACTTAGGTGACTTAGTATGATATTTTAGATTAATGTTTTTTAATAACACTAATTCAAGAATTTCATTAATTCTTGCTTTTGCAATATCAAAAAACAATTTTTTTTTTATTTTTCTATAATTATTTTCCCCAAAATATTTTTTTTCGATAAGCTCTTCTTCTAATATTGAGTCTTTTAGTTCAATCTGATTTAAAATTTCTTCAATAATTTCTTTTTTAAGTAGGGTAATTTTAGAGATATCTTTTAATATTATATCATAACCAAATTTGAAACTTTGCTCAAACTTTAAACAATCATTTTCAAAGTAAAAAATTTTACTATCATGGGGGTCAACCTCTATAAAAAAAAATGTATCTAAATCTAAATTACTATTACTTATAAAAGCTCCACTTAAATAACTTTTAAGTAAAATTTTTTTTATTTTTAAATTACAATTATCAAAAACGCTTTGTAAATTTTTAAAATCATTTTTATTAATAAGAGAGAAAGAAAGTTCATGAGAATAAAAATCTCCAAATAATCCAATCGGAGGATTGATGATTATTTTATTATCAAGAGAAAACTTAGAATTAAAAATATGCAAGATAGTTTTTTTTTCCTCATTTTTATCTACATTAAATTTTAACGTATTTAAAATATAAGTTATATTTTCTCTTAAGACTTGAGAACCATTTAATCTTTTATATCCGGTGAGAGTAACAAAGGATGTATCAAAACAATCTAAAATTAATACAATTTCTTTAAAGGTGCACTTTAAATTTTGCTCTGATAAATAAATATTTTTTTTAATTGTATTAAAAAATTCATCAAAACTTGAAATCTTGTTTTTTGTTAATCCAATAGCAGGAACATCATATTTATATTTAATTTTAGAATTATTTTGATGGTTGATTTCTTCACAATAGAAAATAAATTTTGATTTATTAATTTCAACATAAAGATTAAAATGTTTTTCACTCATAATTTATTTTAAAATTAGTTGATTGTTTATTCTATAGTCAAATATCTTATAATTTTTAAATTCATTTTTATTTCTTAAACTTAAATAATTTTTAATGCTTTCTCCGTAATTGACTTCAGGTAATTTGATTATTCGGTTATTTTTAGTTTCAATATCCCACCTATTGGTCTCAAATAAAATATATCTTTTGATAGAGCCTATTGGAAAATCTAATTTTTTCAAAGTTTCGTATAAAATTTTAAATTTTCTTGGTTCGCCAATGACGTAAGGTAAATTTTTAAAATTAGGATTTTTAATAAATTCAATTAATTCACTTTTTTCACTTAAATAAAATTTTTCTTTTTTATTAAATAAAATTGCAACAGGTTGCTTTTCAAAAATCTCTATTTTTAAACTTTGAGGATATTTTTTTTTAATATTGAAGCTTTCAATAAAATCATTCTGCATTAATGCTTTTTCTATTTCTATATATCTTAAAAATATAAGATTTTTTCCATAAAAAGGAATTAACAATTCTTTAATATCCTCTTCTTTTAAAATTGAATTATTTTCTATCTGGATTTTTTTGAGGTTAAATTTTGTGATTTCTATCTTATTTTGGTAAGAAATTGTTGAAAATAATATCAGTAATGCGATTGCAATTACGGTTCTTTTTTTCATCTATTAATACTTGCATCTAATAAAATTTTCTCAACTAAATTTTCAAAGTTTATACCTTTATAATTTGCTATTTCAGGTACTAAGGATAAACTTGTCATGCCTGGTTGTGTATTAATTTCTAATAAATAAAAATTGTTACTATAAAATTTAAAATCTGATCTTGTAACACCTCTGCATCTTAATACATTATGAGCCCTTGTTGCGATCTTTAATACTTCAGCATATTTTTTTTTATTTAATCTTGCGGGCATGACATGTTCTGTTTTAGCTTTTTTTGTATATTTTGCCTTGTAATCATAAAACAATCTCTTAGGAATAAGTTCTATAGCTCCGATAGGGTTTCTGTTAATTACAGCTACTTGAACTTCCTGCCCCGCTATATACTGCTCTAATATTATCTCAGAATATTTTTTTAATAAGCGCTCTATCGTGATAAATAATTTTTCTTTATTTTTACAAATCTCAACTCCTAAACTAGATCCTTCATTAATAGGTTTAAGTACTAATGGAAGCTTTATTTTTTTGAGTTTTACAGCCCTTAAAATTTTTTTTTTATTATATTCAGTTTTTTTTATATAAAGAAATCTAGGTGTCTTAATTTTATTTTTTTTAAATATTTCTTTTGATATAATTTTATTCATTGCATTAAAAGATGAAATTACACCAGAGTGCGTATAAGGAATTTTCAAATATTCAAAATAACTTTGAGCAACCCCATCTTCTCCATCTCTACCATGTAAAGCATTAAAAATTACATCAGTTTTATTTTTGTTAATTAAATTGAAGTTTTTAATTTTAGGATCAAATGAAGTAACTTTGTAACCTTTTTTTTTGAGTGCTTTTATACATGCCTTACCACTTTCCAGGCTTACGGACCTCTCTCCGGAGGTTCCGCCTAAAACAACTAAAACATTTCTAAATTTTTTATTCACCTACAATTTTAATCTCTAGTTCTAGATTTACTCCAGTTTTTTCGTACACTCTTTTCTGCACTTTTTTTACTAAGTTTTCTATATCTTTAGATTTTGCTGATCCATTATTAACGAAAAAATTACAGTGTTTTTGAGAAATAACTGCATCTCCCTCTTTAAAGTTACTACAACCTGACATCTTTATTAATTCCCATGCTTTTTTATCTTTACTTAAATTTTTGAAAGTGCTCCCACAAGTTTTTATTTGGCTGGGTTGAGAAAGTTTTTTTCTTTCAATAAGTTTGTTTTGTTTATTTTCAATTTCATTTTTTTTTCCTAAAGAACACTTTAATTTTGCCGATAAAATAATAAAATCATTTGATAAATCAGTCCCCCTGTAAAAAAATTTTATATTTTCTTTTTTAATTTCTTTTTCAGTCATTTTTTTTCTGTCTAAAACGTTAATAGAAATAATTATTTTAGACATATCATTATCGTAACAACCACTATTCATTATAACTGCTCCACCGATCGAACCAGGGATACATGATAAAAATTCTAAGTTTTCAAGGTTATTATCTTTAGCAAAATTTGCTACTTTACGATCAAGTGTAGCAGCGCCTACCTCTATTATATTATCATCAATTTTTTTTATAAATGAAAATTCTCTTCCTAATTTAATTACAGCGCCTCTAACTCCATTGTCTCTAAATAATGTGTTTGAACCTGCTCCAATAATTGTTATTCTTAATTTTTGTTTATCTGCCTCTTGAAGGAATTCTATTAAATGATTTTTATCTTTCGCTTTAAAAAAATAGTCGGCATTTCCTCCTAGGTTGAACCAACTATAATTAGATAATTTTACGTTTTCATTTAAGTTATTTCCAAATTTTTTTATAAAATTATTTTCTACAATCATAATGAATATTTAAGTTCAGCCATCCATTTGGAAATGATTCCTGCTCCCATTCCAATAATTATTTCATCGCTAATTAAATTCTTTTTTAAATACTTACTCAATTCGACCTCATTTTTCACTAATATTACTTGCGTTTTGGAATTTTTTGCAATCATTTCTGCAAATTTAATTAAATTAAATTTTGAATTCTTTCTTTCACCCGCTGCGTATAAAGGGCAAACAATTACTAAATCAGATTTTAAAAATGCTTTTGAAAATTCTTTTTTTAAAGACAATGCTCTTGAATATCTATGAGGTTCAAAAATACTTATAATTTTTCTATTAGCTTTGACATTTTGAACACCCTCTAAAATTGATTGGATTTCAGTTGGATGATGAGCATAATCATCATAAAAATCATTCCTATTTTTAGAAAAAACTTTAGTCATTCTTCTTTGTACTCCTGAAAAATTTTTCAATGAGTTTTTAATAAGACTGACATTTGCTCCTAAATTAAGGCATACTGTAAAAGCAGCGGCTGCATTAAGAACATTATGTTTGCCTAACAATTTTACATTTATATTTTTAATTATTTTTCTTTTTTTTTCTTTATTTTTAACAACTAAATCGAATGTTGTATTATTGAGATTGTATCGTATCTTTTTTACTTGATAATCAGCTTTCTCATTTTCTCCATACAATAAAATATTTTTATTCTTAATTTTTTTGAAGATTTTTTTTATATTTAAACTATCTATGCAGATTATTGCTTTTCCAGTAGGAGGAGTTTTATTAATAAATTCAACAAACGAATTTTCTAAATTTTTATAATTTTTATAAAAATCAATATGTTCGTAATCAATATTAGTTACAATTGAATAATTAATTGGTAATTTTAAAAAACTTCCGTCAGACTCATCTGCTTCCAATATTGCCCAATCACCCTTACCCAGTTTTGCATTGCTTTTAAAAGAATTAATTACACCACCATTAATTATAGTTGGGTCTAATTTTTGATCTGATAAAATTTTTGCTACTAAAGAAGTAGTTGTAGTTTTTCCGTGAGAGCCAGTGATTATTATATTTTTTTTTAGAGAAACTGCGTCTGCTAGAACTTCAGCTCGAGTGTAAATCGGAATTTTATTTTTTTTTGCGTATTTAATTTCAACATTATTATTTTTAATTGCTGTTGATTTTACAAGAATTGTAGCTTTTTTAACATTATTTGATGAATGACCATTAAATATCTTAATTCCAAATTTTGAACAACTAATAGTATTTTTATTTTTATTTTGATCACTTCCTTGAATCTTAAATCCCATATTTCTCATGATTTGAGCAAGGCCGCTCATACCAATCCCGCCTATCCCTACGAAATGAATGACGTCTTTTTGACCTAAATTAATTTTTTTCATCAACTATTTTTTCTATCTGAACGTTTAAATTTTTATAAATATCTTTGTCAGAATATTGTCTTTGATTTGATAGAATGTTTCTAATTGTAGATTTTTCCTCAAAAATATTTTTTATTAAATCAAATAGTTTATTTTTAATATCTTTTTCTACTAATAAAAAACCATAACCCTTTTTGCAATAAAACTCTGCGTTTTTATATTGATGGTTGTCCGCTGATGTGGGTAAAGGTATTGATATAAAGGGAATTTTTATGTTTATTAATTCTCCTAGAACAGAGGCTCCAGAGCGTGTAATGACTAAGTTTGATTTTAAATAATAATCAATAATGTTATCACTATAGTTAAATATTTCATGTTCAATATCAGCTTTTTTGTAAAATTTTGTTAATTGATTATTCTGATTTTTTTGACATTGTTGGTAGACTTTAATTGGTAGTTTTAAACTTTTAGTTTTCTCTAAAATAGGAGGTAGGCTTTCTGCAAAAACTTTAGCACCTTGGCTGCCTCCTAAAACTAAAATTTTTAGATTATTAAAGTCATCTTTTTCATCAAGGGAAATCTTCTTTGCGATTATTTCTTCTCTAATAATGTTTCCGATAGAAATCACTTTTATCTTATATTTTTCAGGAATTCCTTCAAGTTCTTGATAGGAAACAAATATTTTTTTTGCAAATGGTAATAAATATTTATTTGCTTTCCCAATAATCAAATTATTTTCATAAATAACAAATTTAATATTTAAAAAAAAAGCTGCAATACAAACTGGAAATGAGGAGTAACCTCCCATTCCAAAAACAATATCAGGTCTATTGAAAATTAAGTATATTAAAGATTTTATTGTCGCATACATAATTATAATTATTGAAAATAGAAATTTAAATAAATTTTTTTTTAAAATAGGTGATGAAGGTATGTTTATAAAATTTAAATTTTCTATATCTGTTAAAAAATTTAAACCTCTTTTATCTGAAGTTAATTTTACAACATAATTTTTTTTTAATAAATAGTTTGCTAAACTGTAAGCAGGATAAACATGTCCTCCAGTTCCACCAGTTGCTATTAATATTTTTTTTTTTAGTCATATAAATAAGCTTTATTTTTAGTATAATTTAAAACTAACCCAGCTAAAATTGAGCTTCCAATCAAGGATGATCCTCCATAGCTTAAAAAAGGTAAGGTCATGCCTGTGGTTGGTAATAAATTTGTGTTCACGCCGGCATGAATAAATGTTTGAAATATTAATAATGCAGCCAATCCATTTAAAGATATTTTTAAAAATTCATTTTCTTGATTAAAACAATTTTTAATAATTCTAAAAGATATATATAAAAAAATTAATAAAATTATAATAGACACTATAGATCCATATTCTTCTGAAATAACTGCAATTACATAATCTGTATGTGCCTCGGGCACTCTTTCTTTTAGTATACCTTCACCCATTCCTTGACCGGTTAAACCTCCAAGCTTTATAGCATCTAAAGCTGATGAAGATTGAAACCTATCACCTTGATTAGGGTCAAAAAAAGTAATTAGCCGATTGGTTACATATCCAAATTTTTCTGGCAAAAAAAATAATATCGAGCCTAAAGATATAAAAAATAGAGTAAAAAAAATAGTTATATAAGTTAAACTAACTCCAGAAATAAAAACTATAGCAACCCAACTACCTATTAACAATATTGACTGTCCTAAATCTGGTTGATCAATTAGTAAGATTATAATTGAGATTAATAAAATAAAACTCAATAAATATTTTATTCGAGAGTTTTTAAACTTATCAAAAGTTAAAATTTTTACTGTCATTAAAATGAATAAAGGTTTTAATATTTCAATAGGCTGTAATCTAAAAAAGTAAAAATCAAGCCAGCGTTTAGCGCCTTTAACCTCTGTACCGATTATTGGAACCAAAGCTAAGAGGATAAAAGAAATTATAAAAAAATGCGTAGAAAATTTAATTATAAATTCAGTTTTGACTACTGATATAAAAATCATAATAATTAATGCTATAAAAGTATAAAATAAGTGCTTTGTGAAAAAAAAATAGTAGTCTTTATTTAGTCTTTCTCCAGCTAAGGAAGAGGTAGAAGAAAAAGAAAAAAATAGACCTAAAAAAAATAAAATTAAAAAACAAAATAGAATTTTTTTATCTATATTTCTCCAGTAATTTATAAAAAAAAATTTAAACGAATTTTTTGACATATTTTTTACTCAACCTCTTAAATTCTTTTCCTCTCATTTCAAAATTTGTAAATTGATC
>MDTA01184582.1_pt1 | contig 15066 bp, 10 predicted proteins | sample 811151 | NCBI WGS metagenome assembly MDTA01 (sample SAMN05326648, study PRJNA326480) | marine metagenome | isolation source: seawater | place: Indian Ocean: South | collected 2010 | reverse complement strand
CAATGCACTTATTTCGAAGTAGTCATCACCATTAAACGCAAGACCACCTGGATTAACAGATACCCAGGTCCCATAATTATCTATTATCTCAATAAAAGGTGAAGCGCAAGTGATTGTGCCATTAACTGAAATTGCAGTGGTCGCTCCAGTGTTACCAAGCTCGATTTTAATGGATGATAATTCCCCAGGAGTCATTACATCATCTTCACTTCCAACTACATCAATGCTTACTGCATTAAGGTCATTGCCTGCAGCTTGGATATCAAGCATCCCGTTAAATGTATTACCTTCTGAATCTGAGAAACTAACTACAAGTCCGAGATCTGTATTATCTGCAATACCATCATCCAAACTTATGATAAATGGGGTAATGCCACTTGCTGCTTCTCCTGAAAGCAAATCACCAAATTCAACTATCGCACCCAATGAATCAATGGTTACATTACCATTGGAGGAATATATTTGTCCGTAAACATTTGAGGCGTCTTCTGAACCATAATTTTTTGCAGAGACATAGATCTCAAGTGTTTCACCTCCATTTGCAACCATGTTACCATTTCCAGTTGAGCTACCAGAATTGTCATCATCAATGGAATATGGAGACTCACTTACCCCAATTGCCACGCCAGGATCATGTAATTGAAATGAACTTTGGTAGGGATAATGATTCTTTTTCGTAACAGTAACCAAAACCTCACCAATAGCATCAGAATTTATTGGCAGTCTAACAAAACCTTGTGGATTTGTGTAACCTGATTCAAATATTTCATCATCCATTAATATCGTTACCCAAGCATTTTCCAAGGGAGAGCCATTTTTATCGACGGAAATATCAATAAAATTTGTTCCTACTGTCAAATCGTATGGATGTGATACATTGATTTCTTGAGGATATGCAGTCCACATTTGAAGTGAGGACTCCCCCATGAGATTATTCCAATGAGTAAAAATATGACAATAGTTATTTGGATTGTTTGGATAATTCTTGTACAGCATCATTTTCCCGTATACAAGTGCAGATCCTGGAGTTTCTATTCCTTCTATTAGCGTACCATAATAAAAACCCATATCCACTAAATTATTGAACATCGTATGAGTTCCAAGAGTTGCTGTACCTATGCAAACTACCGACCCTCTAGGATTTGATGATGTGCCTGCCCTTATGAAGGCCTCAATAAGTGACTCCCCGCTTCCAGCGAATGAACCTGTACCACACGTTATGACAGTGGCGACTGGTAACATGAAACCATTGGAGGTACCATTTACATCACTAGAACCAAAACCACTTACGCCATAGTATCCCCTATAATTGAAGAAAGAGACTCCCTCATTTAACCCAGATACCATTTGGCTTGGAAATGACCCACTATATACTGTATTTACTTCTTCAAAGCCTGCAAGGTCCATTATCTCATTAATATGCTCATTTGTTATTACACAAGATATGCCAGATGTTGTTGGATCACCGACTAAGCATGCGCGCTGGAACCAGTTTTCACCCATATATGGATTAGATTCATAATTTAGTGTTTTACTAATAATTGTGTTCAAATGGGAGCTTGTTGAAAATGACATTCTTCCAATGAACACCTCGGGATAAACATCTCCACCTTCTAGCGTAGTGTAGGGCATATCACCCTCTCCATTGTAACCACTATATGATTCACTCCAGGTTGGAATATCATAGCTCCCAGTAGCATCACCGACTATGTTTACATGCACAGGCGGGGTTTCCCAAGTCTCATATGCCTCTTCTATATAGTCTTTCAGATTGTTTTTATTGTTCACTATTCCTGATGAGGACACATAATGCACATCATACCCAACTCTTTTCTTCCAATCCATTAAGAGCTCCACAGTCTCTAAAAGATTACCTATATTGCTTGGAAGAACATATAAAATAGCTGGTCTTTGGTAATCATCCTCATTCCTATTAGTTGATTCATAGTTTACCACAATTGATTCATAGAGCTTTTCAAATGACCTTGATCTTTTTTGTGGAATAAACGGCATATCAGTATCGCCTGATTCATCTAGTTCTATTTCAACACTTTGAATTACATTAAGTGTCTTGTTTATTGGATCATATTGGAACGGTGTAATAGATACTTGAACGATTACAATGTCTCTAAAAACCATTGGAGATGATATGTTGGCTATTTCTTGAGGGAATACATTGTTTTGCGATAAATGATCTTGTACCAAATTCTTGTTGGAGAACTGCTCTGGTTGATATCCTTGAGATGGAAACAATTCAACGTTTTCAATAACGTCAGATTCTAAAATTGTAACTTGGGCAGTATATGTTTTACCCGGTTCAACTTCGTAATACGTTGAAACCGTGGGAAGATCTGGCTCTCCAATTTCAGAAGCTGACCCTGCTCCAACCATTTGTGGCTTGACAAAAGTATAACCGTCGCGAATAATGTCTTGTAATTCATAACCAGGGTTAACATAAATCAATTTATTTTTACTACTAGCGACCTCAAAACCGGCATGAATTATTGATGAATCATTATTTGACCCAATTAAAATATTCAAAATCAGACCTATCCATAACCGACTGTGTATTTTTGTCATGTCTACCTCTATATCAAAATCAATAAATGAAAAAATTCAGGGTAGTAAAAACTACCAATATAAACACCTATTCCTGCAAATGATAAAAACGGTCCCATTGGCAAGGCTCTGTTCATGTCAAAACCATCAAATAAAGAAACGATTATCCATACCAGCAGACTCAAAATCGATGCAGAGAATAATGTTATTGCCATTCTCATTGGCCCCAACCAAGCACCCAGAACAATACCCATTTGTATGTCACCGAAACCCATACCCTGTCGTTTTGTAATCATCCACATTAATAACATTATGGCACAAGGGATTACAGCGCCTACGAATATGCCCCATAATGAGGCTGAAAGATACATAACCTTGTATAATAGACCAATCATTATGGCAACCATTCCAATAAATATGAATACCAAGGGCACTTGAAATGTTTGGTAATCAATGATAGAAATACTAATTAGGGATGTTACGATTAGAATGAAAACCACTGCCTCAGGTTTATCTAAATTTGAGAATGCCCAGAAAGACGAAAGACCTCCAATAAATTCACATAGAATGTTTTTTTTATCTAGTTTGTAATTGTTGATATCAAGCCAATTAATCAATCTTTTTGAAAAATGGCCTAAAACCGACCCAATTACAAAAATCATTAAAAATTCCATTTACAATCCTGATTGCAAGGCAGAACCAAGGTGAAAAACCGGTAAGTATGTTAAAACTACCATCAGGGCAATGACCGCACCAACCAATAGTATTAAAAGAGGTTCTATAAGTGTTGTCATCCTCTCAACCAACGCATCAACCTGCTTTTGATAATAATCAGCTGCTCTATCCAATAGGTCATCGAGCTCACCAGTATCCTCACCAGTAGAGGCTAACTGGAGAAGTATGGATGGAAAGACCTCTGTTCTTCTTAAGGCTGTAGATATATTATAACCATCTCGAATAAGGTCAGATGCATCATCTATGGCTCTTTCGTACACCTTGTTATCAACCACTTTTCTCAAAAGACCTGTAGTCTCAAGAACTGGGACACCTGCACCAATGAGAATACCAAATGTTTTGCAAAATTTATTTAAAATAGACTGTTCAATCAGTGCGCCAAAAACGGGTATCTTTAATAAAATGGAGTCTAGTGCAAAACCACCTCTCTGAGTTTTTGATATTAACCACAATATCCCAAGCACTGTAAAACTAACAAAACCAAGGAAACCAACATTTGCACCAAACCAGTTACTGAAATCAATCATTTTTCGGGTTGCTGCAGGTAATCCTGCACCCAATTGAGAGTATACTTGCGAAAATTTTGGAATAATGACTAATAACATGACCATCAGCATACCTATAAGGAAAAGTATCATGAATATAGGATAATTCATGGCCGATTTAACCTTTCTCCTGGTATCATCAAGATTCTCAAGGTACGATGATAACTGCTCTAATATCTCATTTAGATTACCGCTTACCTCTCCAGCTTTCACCATTGCAACAAAAAGCGTATTAAATACACCAGGATGCCTTGAAAGAGATTCTGAAAGATTTAAACCTTTCCTAATATTGTCACTGACGGTATTAAGTACTTTTTTAAATTTTCTATGTTTTTCCTCTGCCCCAAGACTCTGTATAGCACGCTCAAGCGTAAGGCCAGCGGAGAACATTGTAGCAAGCTGTCTTGTAAAAAAAACTATATTTGAGAGTGGAATTCTATTCTTTGCTTTTTCGATGGATAATTGTATCTCATCAATAAATGGCCCTAGAAAGTCAAAAGTATCGTCTACTTCTTTGAGAGTTATAACCATCTGACCATTTGAAGACAACTTCTGAATTGCACTATCAAGCGAGTCAGCACGTATCTCGCCCTCCTTCCTTTTTCCTTCAGAATCCTTTGTAAGATAATTAAAAACTGCCACTATAGATCTTCTACGGTTGACCTCATTATTTCCTCAATCGAGGTTGTTCCATCAAGAACTCTAGCTAAGCCAGCTTCTCTTAAGGTTGTCATACCATTATCGAGCGCCGTTTGCCTTATATCATCTTCATTTGCATTATCAAAAACAAGCTTTCTCAAATCTCTTGCCATAGGTATCATTTCAAAAATAGCAAGTCTACCTTTGTAACCAGTATTGCGACAATCAGGACACCCTTTACCTTTAAAAAGTGGTCCATTTACACGGTCTTTCTCAAGGCCTACCAAGGCTAATTCCTCAGAGCTAGGTGAGTATTCTTCCTTACAGTTCGTACATATTCTTCTAACAAGCCTTTGGGCCATAACAAGATTTAAACAGGAACCGACCAAAAAAGGAGCTATACCTATATCCAGAAGTCTTGTTATTGTTCCCGGAGCATCATTAGCATGGACTGTTGAGAACACCAAATGACCAGTTAGTGCAAATTTTACTGCTATATCTGCTGTTTCACCATCACGTATCTCACCGATGAGTAATACATCTGGATCTTGTCTAAGAATCGACCTGAGTGTAGAACCAAATGTTAGACCAATATCTTCAAAAACTTGAACCTGATTGACACCATCAAGTTGGTATTCCACAGGGTCTTCTACAGTAGTAATATTAGTTCTTTCACTTTTAATCTCTTTAAGAGCTGCATATAATGAGGTTGATTTTCCTGAACCAGTAGGTCCTGAGACAACAACCATACCATACGGCTGTTTTATGACTTTTTTAAAGGTACCTAAGTTTTGTCTGGGAAATCCTAGAGATGTTAGATTGAAATCAAATCCAGTTTTATCTAAGAGTCTCATTACTACTTTTTCTCCATAAACAGTAGGCAAAATTGATACACGAATATCTATGTCTTTCCCTGGAGACTTTACAGAGAATCTTCCATCCTGTGGAAGACGTTTTTCTGCAATATTTAAATTGGAAAGTATCTTGATTCTTGTTACTAAGCCACTCAATGATGCGATTGGTGGGGTCATAATGGTTTGAAGTACACCATCTATTCTAATCCTAACGTAAACTTGTGCCTCCATTGGTTCGATGTGAATATCTGTTGCACGCTCTTTAATTGACTCTTGGAAAATAAGATTTACTAATTTAACTATTGGAGCATCTTCATCTGATGCCTTATCAGGTGATAGATCTACCTCCTCTTGCGACCCTTCTTCACCCGAGACAATTGTGATACTATCAATAGTCTCAGCCACTTCTGCTGTTTTTTGTATTTCACCATACACCTTGTCAAGCGCATTCTCCAATAGTGTAGGACCCGCAACAAGGATGTCAGGGTTCAAATTGGTTAACCTCTTTATTGAATCGACAGATACAACATCTTCAGGGTCTTCCATTGCAACTACGATAGTAGTTTCATTTTTACTAATTCCAAGAACACGATTCTCTCTTGCAAAATCTTCTGGAATAAGTCCTGCAACTTCAGAGTTTGCCTCTAAAAGAATAAAATTATCAGCTTTTCTGTAACCAAGCTGCTGGCTAAAGGCAGTTATAAAATCATCCTCTTCAATCAAGCCCATCTCAATTAGAGTTACTCCTATCTTATCATTTGTAGTTTTTTGCTGAGCTAGAGCTTCATTGATACCGCTCTCAGTTGCCTTACCATTATTTATGAGTATCTCTCCGATTTTTGAAAATTGAGGGTTGAATTCTTGGTTCATTGTCTATACCTCTGAATTAGTTTTCTCTTTTCTTCAATCACAATCATTCCCGGTTCTTACTAGAAGTATGTCTAGTGGGTCACTGGTAGTAATCTCAGGAATTAAAAGAGTTGCAGACATACTTGCTGTAAAATCATCATAAACACAGACACCATCATCCTCATTAGCTAAAGTGCAAAGGCCGCGATCGAACTGGACAAATATCCTTGCGTATCCATCTTGATCAGTCCTGACGACGGGCTCGCAATTTATCATTGAATATCCATCCCAGTAACCATTCCCTTCTCCCTGATCAAATGTATTTTCTATACCATCATATCCCCAATCATTAAAGAATTCTGATACTTCTGAAGTATCAATTAATCCGTCTCCATCGAGATCAAATGAATCGTGATGTTGGTTAAATGTACCCATATCCATTGTCTCAGGGTTATCATCAGCTCCATAATCTCGCCAGCTAAAACATCCATCTCCTGCACCTGCTCCAAGAACACCTTCATCAGCCCATCCAACATTTTCATATTGCACCTCTGCCCATCCTCCAACACCGGTTCCTGCAAAAGCAACAGGCGCATCTACCACAGGATTACCGTAGTAATCAATCACTAAAGCAGAAATCTGTATCGTTGCTATCAGAGATGGTGGAAGACTAAAATCCCAGTATGTTGCATCCGCTAATAAAGAGACCTGTCCTGGGAGGAAGAATAATGTAGCATCGCCCTGGTCTTCATTGATGAATGATGCAACCGAGTCTCCATTAGCACCAAAAGTAAGGGCCCGAACTTGACCAATGTCTCCTATTGCATCCGTTGAATAAACAATATGCGATCTAGCAACTCCAGGCGTTGCAGTACCGCTTAGCGTACCTTCATTGTTGGTATAGCTAACACCCTCTACAAATGCATCTATGAGAGTATCAGGGGGTAGGGGGTTAATAGACCAATATACATAGGTGGAATCCTCAACGGGATTATACCACCTGTCGTAAACAATCGCAGCGCATTCTGTTTGGTAGAAACCGCCACCAATGGCCTCTGTGCTATTTGGATCATACTCTGCTTCTATGTAGTAAGGAGCACCTGATGCAATTATGACAGGAACTGATATACTTTCAAGAGCATCATTTAATGTATCACAAATTGATGTTTCAGTTGTATTTGTTCTTGCAATAATCCTTACTGGCCCTGGCTCAGAACCGCTATTTAAAGACACTGTTGCCACACCATTTACAGTCTCAACATTTATTGAGGTTTGGCCTGGAGAATTCAGGTAGGTCCCTTCAAGAATTGGCTCCAATTGGAAATTAACAGTGATTGGTGTCGTCAAGAGGTTCCCATTGTTATCATAAACCTCTGCTTTAATATCAGTAGACTCAATACCCCCACCATCCTTGACAACTACCTCACTAGGATTAGAAGCAGGTATTTCAATATAAGCACAAGAACCAACAGCACTTTCTGTCCCAATGACTATTTGTTTTTGTACCGTTACAGTATCACCTATTTCAGGGTGATAGAACGAAGTGTTGACCAAACCTGGTCCAACATTCTCACTAAAACTATACGACTCAAAAGTTGTATTAATCCTACCAGTAACATCTGTGTAACAGGTATCAGCGCATTCGATACTGCCATTAGCAGATTCTATGTTAAGCAATACACCTCCAAGTTCGTGACCATACGCATTTTGCAATAGAACCTCATAATCACTACTCGCGCCAAGATCTATCTGTGAGCTAGCTGTTATGTTCATGGTATATGGCCAGACCTGATCTATTTTACTAAAAATAGAAAATTCAACATTATCTATAATGTCATCAGTGTACTTTACAGTAATGATTGCTCCTGATGATGCAGTGGTCTCAATTTTTTCAACACTGCTTGAAGGAGTAAATCTAGCATATGCGTATCCGTTCCCACCCATGTCAGGGTAACCAAATTCTTTGAAATTTGGTACATATTTTGTAGAAGGGTCGCTTGTATCAAATACACCCTGAATGTCATCGTCCTTTGAAAATTGTAGCGATTTATTATTTACACCATTACCATCTGCATCCAAAAGCCTTGCAATAACGATCACAGAAGTGATTGCTTCGGGGTCTGATAATACCTCACCAACAATAGTTGGATTATCTGTGGATCCACTTACAAACACATATGATAATTCCAAGCTACCAGTTTCTACAGCTCCCCCTGATTCAGACGGTAGTCTATCATCACAAGAAAGTGTAAGTTGTAAAATACAAAATACTAGTACATAACTAATTATTTTAAAGATTTTCATATTAATCTCCTTGTCCTTGGGACGAATCTGATTGATTATTTTTCTCATCATTTTTGTCATTTCCTGTATCAGATTTACTACCAGATAGATATTTCTCATTCACATATGTTTCATAGCTAGAAACATCACTGGATTTTGAAATACCAGTGTAAGCGTCAACAATTATTTTTGGTGTGATTTGTATAACAAGGTCTGTTTTCCTTTCAATGGTGCCCTTTGATGTAAACAACTTTCCAATCCAAGGTAATTTGTGAAGTATTGGCACTTTATATGTTGTTTGCTTTTTGTCATTACTAAGCAAACCACCAATTATAATGGATTGACCATCTTTTACTCTTATAGTAGTAGATGATATTCTGCTTTTAACTCTCGGTATATTTGCATCTGGGCCAATAAATTCAAAGATAGTTGAGACCTCTGGCTCTACTTTTACTGTTATGTATCCATCCGTATTTACCGTGGGTAGAATATTGAGCTTGATACCAACCTCTTCTTTTTGAACCTGCACCTGACCACCAACACCTCCAGAGCTCAAAATATAAGGAACAATATCAACAAGCTTTATATTTGCTTCTCTACCATTTATTGTTGTCAGCCTTGAATCAGCAAGCACTTCTGCCTTATTGCTTCTTAATAACATGTCTAGTGTTAGTTCGAATGCTGTAAGTTGCCTACTAAAATATTTAGGGAGAATACCAGTCTTATCTTTTTTTGTAAGCTCGCTAAGCCTATCAAAACCCATAGTGGCTGGCAATTGGCCTAAAGTTTGATCATCAGGGACTCTAGATCCTGCACCTTCTTCAAGAGGAACGCCATTTTCAGCTAATATCGTTGAATAGCTTGACACCTTTGACCAATCAAGTCCAAGTTGCTCTTCCCCATCTGCTGCAACCTCAATTAATCTTGTCTCCAACATGATCTGAATGGCAGGGACATCGATGGCCTTCACAACGTTAATTATCTCTGCAATTTTTTTCGGAGAGGCATTAACAAGCAATTTGTTTCCAGGGATATCAACCTGAACCTGATCGGAGATATCCTGCAATAGGTTTTTTACATCCATTGCTGCAGCATATTTTAATGTAATCACATGGGAAGTAACTCCAACTTCTTCTTTTAATTTTTTTGACTCGGCTATCAAATATGAATTGCCAACTTTTTCATAGCTAAGGCCAACTGCTCTCACGACAAGATTAATCGCTTCATTGATTGGAACCTCATCCAAATGAATGGATACCTTATCTTGTCTGTTCACGTTAGGGTCTGTAACAATGTTATATCCGCTTTCCTTTGCCAAAATAGCTAAAATGCTTGGTAAGAATGCATCCTCAGCATGTACTGTTATCAGCGCCTGTTCGTCCATGATTTCATTTGCTGTCGTTTGTGCAATTATAGCTTGCGTAAAAATGGACAGTGCAATGATCACGGTAAAATTTTTCCGTAAGTTCAATTTCAATTGTTTTTTCATAATTTAATCCTGAATATCCTATGTTGCAGGTTCATACCCCGGTGCCGGGTAGGCTTTCTTACCATTTTCTGTTCTTATGATAACTTGAGTTCCATCGATGTCTTCAATGATACCTATCTCAGGCAAAACATCTCCCTTAGAGACAGTAAATACCTTTCCCCTAAAATCAATCTGAGCCTGAAAATGGTCATCTCTTTGGTAAACTAAGGCCACTCTAACCGCATTTCTATTACGCTTAATTCTTCTTCCTGTGCCATCAGCAAGCGAGAGTACATTTGTCAAGAGCATTGGTGTATTTTTTATTTCAAATTCAAATTTACTTCTATCTTCAAGTCTATCCTCAAGGTAGGATATGATGTTCTCAAGTTCTTTGTCAGTACCAAATTGCAAATCAGCTGCCGCTTGCTTTAATCGGTTATATTTTTTGTTCATAGGTAAAAGTTTAAAACTTGTTGCAATTAATGAGACTATCGTAAAGCCCACTAATAGGTTCCAGATGGTTATTGACCTATCACTCATGATGTAACCTTATTTTTTGATTTTACAAGAGTAATGGTAGAAAGGTTTACTATGAATTCTTGATAAAGCAATTTGTCTTCCTCCGTATTTGCCTTGATTCTTTCAATTCCGTTCTTTACTTCGAATTCATCTATGGTAATCAATCTTGGTGAGCGCTCTATTTCAGCAAGGAACTTTCCAAACTGGTCGAAGGAACACTCTAGGGTTATTATGTAAGGTGCTTTTAAATAATTGATTTTATCTAAACGCGGCTTTGGTTTTATTCCAAGCAGTTTGATGTCAAGATCTTCTAACATGTCTGTTAGGTTATTTAGGAATGGTAGACTGGCATCATCAGCTAATGAATCTGCCTTGGAAAGTGCTAAATTCTCTTGAAATAAGGTAAAAACCCGGTCTAATTGACTTGCTAGAATTTGAGCACTAATTAGGTTCTCATTTAGTTCTTGCTGCTCTTGCTCTAAAACTTTTATTTCAAATGGCTTATCACCAATGAAAAAAGATGCGCTCAGCCAATAAGATGCGGTAAGGCCTAAAAGACAAGCCAGTAATATCAGATTCCATTTTTCAACCATTCTTCATATCAAGAAAACCTCTTGCCTCTATTCTTTTTTGAAGTCGCCTCAATTGTAAACCTTACGATTTCTTGACCTCTTATGCTAATTTTATTATGCCCATCAAATTTTATCTTGCTGAAATTATCAGAAAATTCTTTATTTTTTCTAAGTGTTTGGACATACTCCTCTATTATCTCAAAATCATTCCTATCTTCGAATGTTAGTGCAATACCATTGATGATTAACTTTTGTCTCTTGAATCTTAGACCAGTAATCGCTATGTCGTCTGGGGTCAGTACTCCCATTTTCTCTAGATTGTGTGCCCATAAAAATCTTTCCTGCTCCAACTCTGCAAAAGATAGAATGTCCTCCTTTGATAAGTTCTTACCTTTGGATTTCAAATTGTTTATTTCAGTCTTTAACCTAGATATCTCTTTTTTCTTTTTATCTATGATATCATCATAGCCATAGCTTATCATCCATACTCTAGCATTAACTCCCAACAACAAAACCAAGAGTAAACTAAAGATGGTCCACCGAGCCTGCTCACGTACCCTGGCCTGCTTTGTTTCAGCGCTCTCAGCTTTATTGAGGTTAATCACTATATATTGTTTATCCAATATTCATTCCTCCACGTATGCCGAGACCTAATGCCGTTGCGAATTGACTATTATTAACTGAAGAAATGTTACTTCCACCTTCCACAGATTCAAATGGATTGAAAACAGAGCACTCGATATTTAACTTTTCATTAACCATAGATGCTAGCCCGGGAGTAATAGCAGCACCACCAGTCAGAAAAATCTTTAAGAAAAAGCTTTGCCCAGTTTGTTTAGCATAGAATCTTAATGATCTACGCATGTCTTCGATTAAATTATCATAAACCGTTCTCTCAGCTATGCCTACGTCTCCTCCTTGATCAATGTCTTGCTTAAGTAGAGTTAGGCCTTCTTTGAATAAACCGTCCTGAGCCTCTATATATCCTATATCTCTCTTCTCAGATAATTCTTTAACAAAATGATGTCCGCCAATGGGTAGGTCTCTAGTAAAAAACTGCTCACCCTTCCCATAAACAACTAAAGTAGAAGAAACGGATCCAATGTCCAGCATTACTACAAGACCATCATCTGGAATGTTTTTAACAAATGAAAAGGCATTGCTCATGGCGATTGGATTAACGTCTACTATTCCAGGTTTCAGATTGCACTCTTTCAAAAGTTCCAGATGCCCATTGAGCACTCCTTTGGTACAGGCAACTAACCCAACATCGATTTTGTCCACTTCTTTCTTATTTGAACCAATTATCTGGTAATCAATTACTGCATCAGTGCCATCCATGGGTATGTGCTTTCTAGCTTCAAATGTCATCGCTGACTCTAATTCATCTGATGGCATTTCCATCGTAGTAATCTGTTTTATGCTTGCCGAAGATCCATTTATGCCAGTGATGAGTCCCTTAGCTTTTTTTGGGTTAAACCCCTGCTGCCTGAAAAGCTCTTTGACCGCCATTACACAATGAGAGTGGTCAATCTTCTCTGGATCAAAGGCTGTGTTTGGTTCAGGAACAAGACGTGAGCCCGCATCGATGACCTTGAAGCTATCTTTTGTCTTTTCAGCAAGAACCATTTTTACATATTGCCGCCCAATATCTAATCCGAGATACATAATTCTAATTAATCCTGATATTGTTTTTTTGCTTCGCCATATGAAGCCATTTTTAATATTACTGTATTATTAGTGCTTTGAAGATCTGGAAAATAAGGAGGTGGCTTTAATCTGAGATTCCAATCGTAATGATAATTCTTATCATAACCAACACCGGGAGAAACATTATAAGGGCCAGGGTAATTTCTTTTCATGTACCCTCTCCGGAATTGGACAATTGACCCCCATAAATATACAGTACCTCGTATATCATCATTTCCTGTATAGATACCTGACTGGTCATCAGGGCGGTAATGATTCCTGTGCCCTCCACGACCATCACCAATTGCTGGATAATTAGGCCATCCATCATTATAATTGTGATAATCAAAAAGAGTGTTCTGCCAATAGTGCGATATGAATCCTCCATTCATTGCAAGTATAGCTGCATTAATCTTAATATGAGAGCTATACTGACCACCTCTTGCACCATTTGGCCTTGTATTTGCAATTATGACACTCCCGCCTGCAATAAGACCTAGTACATGGTTTGTACCTCCATTTTGAGGGTGAATAACCTGCCCATTACTAAAGGAATCCTGATAGATGACATCATCAATCAACCATATGTTACCCCATACCCTATCAATGATGCTATTATCATCATGACGTCTGTATTCCGTATAATCATCAGTAACTATTGTATATTGTCCATCTACGGTACCTCTTACGAGGACCTGACCACCTTTTATGTATATTACTTGGGGAGAGTTTCCTCGAGAAAAGAAAGTCCGCCCCATATAAACATATTCACTATTGTATATTTCATCAGGACAATTGAAAATATCGCATGAACCTCCGGCAGTCCAATAATCAAAGTCAAAGTGCTGCCTACCACCAGCTTCACAATATGTACTCGCATCTTCCGTATCATGATCGTGGTATAGTAATGGTGAATTCCATTCAACACCCTCATCAAGGTCACCACTACTTGCACTTGTATTAACAAAGGTGACAGGTTCGTCATCATTAAAACCTTCGCCTTCAGGGCCTACGTAATTAAGTGTTTCTTGGTAAAAACGGACAACTATCACTTCACCAAAAATATCAATTGCATTACCTGTTGCTGAACCATCAGCCGTAAATGAAATAATCTTTGAATTGTCTTCATTTCTAATGACGATTAAGTCTCCATCATCAATAGTTAACTCACTAGTTGATACCAGACTAGCCACATTAACACCATCTGTTGTAGTTCCATCCATTGTTAAAAATGCGGATAATCCATAGGAACCTTCCTCATAAATCTGAGATAAATGAAGTCCAGTAGGGTTAACCGTCAAGCCAACATTTGAGCTATCATAAACATAACTAAATTCAGCAGGAGGAGTGCCAATAGGCGGTATGTTGTATAGCCATTGCGTAGCCCAATACCCTCCATCAGTAAAATGAATTTCGGTCATTATCAATGTGTCCTTCTTTCCACTTCTGAAAAGTTTATTATCTGCTATGAATGTTCTTGTAGCATTCGACCTTGCAATTTCAGCAGAATTATCAGGGGGGAAAATAATCTGTGACACAGTATCTAAAATTGTATTTCCGTCATCGTCCTCAAAAATATCATCATTGCAGCCACCCCAATTAATTGCGTTACCGTATTGCTCTATTGCTTCAAAAGTAATATTAACTTCTCCGCTAAAGTCAGGGCATCCGTAGTTGCTAAATGTCATATTACCATTAGTGTGTACCTTACCCTCTAGCTCATCTCCAGAACCAAAATTGACAACACCAGTATTTCCTGGACCTATTGGTAATTCTTCATGAGTAAAATACATGAATTCCTCAAATCCTTGGGGCACCATGGAAGTATAGACTCTTCTTTCAATTGAAACATTGTTCCCAGAGGGAGTTACATAGTCAGCAACTCCAGTGGAATATGCTACATATTCCTTCCTTGTAGTGTTAGGAATTAATTGAGTCGAACATGCGATATCCTTGTACATGCCAATTGGCAGATTATTTTCATCTTTTCCGTAAACAACACCATCAGGGATTAAAAGAGTATCTGAGACTATATATGGGAGAACTACAACTCCAACATCATTCAATCCTGCTTCTGCTGCGTATAGCGCTTTCCACTCGGTATATCTGTATTTTTCCATAGCACTCTGGCTAAATGAATTCTTTAAATACGCAACCGTAAATGACATACTAACTAAGGTAAATAGTAACGCTAATGGAGCAGCACTTCCTTTGTTTTTCTGATTAAACATCACTATCAAATCCCATTGCATTTGTAACTTTGGTTTGAATATAAGAGGTACCCATAAAAACGGTCCTGTGATAAACATGCTGCTCTTTAATTGGCTGAAGCACCTCATCCATCACCTCAGATT
>MDTA01052171.1_pt1 | contig 15066 bp, 10 predicted proteins | sample 811151 | NCBI WGS metagenome assembly MDTA01 (sample SAMN05326648, study PRJNA326480) | marine metagenome | isolation source: seawater | place: Indian Ocean: South | collected 2010 | reverse complement strand
TGTATGTAGTATACACTAGCTGTCATCGCTCCTAGAACTATCGGAGCTTTCCAGTATTTATTATTTATTATTTGGCCAGATCCAGGTACGCAAGCTGCCCAAGTAGTTGTTGTTCTTACTCTCTTTGGGCTCTTAGAAAGCTCAGAAGATTCGTCTTGAGCAATTAAAAAACATGGCGCTACAACTAAGATTGCAATAGCAAAACGCTTCAAATATATGTTTAGCTTAGTCATTGTTTTCAAGCAACCATAGGAATTTTTCAAGCTCAGACTCGTTCTTATACTTGATTTCAATAATCCCAGATGTTGTAGATTCTTTTTTTAATTTAACTCGCTGATTAAAACGGTTGTTAATAGAATCTATTGCTCTAATCTCCTCGTCATTATGAGCAATGACAGCCTTCTTTACATGTTTTTTCTTTTTCGCCTTTCTGCTAAGATCTTCTACAGCCCTAACACTTAGACCTTGATCTTTTATTAGATTGAATAAGAGAAGTTGTTGCTTAGAGTTTTTGTGCAGGGAAAGAAGTGCCTTTGCGTGACCTTGAGTTAATTTCTTTTGTACAAGTGCAATCTTTATCTCCTCTGGTAGCTCAAGGTATCTCAGTTGGTTAGTTACAGAAGATCTACTTTTACCAACAATTTTACCTATTGCCTCATCAGTTAAATTGCATTCATTTTTAAGTCTTTTGTACGAAGTGGCAACTTCTATTGGATGCAGATCTTCTCGCTGAACATTTTCCACTAGAGCCATTTCTAATAGCCTCTGGTCGTCAGCCTCTCTTATATAGGCAGGGAGCATTTCTAAACCAGCTATTTGACTTGCTCTAAATCTTCTTTCACCCGAAATAATTTGATATTTCAGAGCGCTAAGCTTCCTTACAGTGATTGGTTGAATAATTCCTAAGTCCTTTATGCTTAAGGCCAGACTTTTTATGTCTTCATCATAAAAAAGCTGTCTAGGCTGATCCTTGTTAGGTTCAATTTGGCCAATAGGAATCATTGCAATATCTCCAGCCATTTGCGCTACAATTTTAGGCGAATTAGCAAGTGAAGGATCTGATGATTTCTCAGCAATTTTTCGGAATAGAGAGTTGTCTTTTATACCAGCTCCTGTATGAGATTGGTTCTGAAAAGAAGGCATATCTGTTAGCCCCTTTCCTAATCCTCGATTTCCTTTAGAGTAAGACATGTATCTATTATCCTAGTAGGTCGGTTAGGAATTTTTCTTCGTCTCTAAGTTGAGTTAATTTATTCTTCTGCAATACCTCTCTTGCTAGATTTAAGTAGTTAACTGACCCTTTGCAGGTTGCGTCATGTGTAATGATGGATTCGCCGTGAGATGGCGCTTCGCCTAGTCTAGTATTTCTGTGAATTACAGTGTCTAAAACAAGGTCTTGGAAGTGAACCCTAACCTCGTCTACAACTTGGTTAGCGAGTCTCAGTCTAGTGTCGTACATAGTTAAAAGAATGCCTTCTATACAAAGTTTAGGGTTTAGTCCACCCTGTACAATTTTCACGGTATTTAAAAGCTTGCCCAAGCCTTCAAGAGCAAAATACTCACATTGTACTGGGATCATTACTGAATCTGCTGCAGTTAATGCATTTAATGTAACTATGCCTAGGGATGGGGCGCAGTCAATTACAATGAAATCGTATTGGTCTTTTATTGAGGCTAATTCCTTTTGTAATTTCAACTCCCTTTGTTCAGCTTCAACAAGATCAATTTCAGCACCTATTAAATCTAGGTTTGCTGGAAGAATATCTAAGTTGGGTGAAGTGGTAGGTATGATAGCAGAGTTTATATCTGCACGAGAGGTTAAAACCTCATATGTGCCTACTTCGCTTGTGTATGGGTCAATTCCCACACCACTTGTAGCATTAGCCTGAGGGTCAGAATCTACAAGAAGTGTTTTGTATTCAAGAACTCCTAAACAAGCGCTAAGGTTTATTGCAGTAGTAGTTTTACCTACACCGCCTTTCTGGTTAGCAATAGCTATAATTTTTCCCATTTTCTATAATTGATTAGACATAGTTAGACCCTATGCTAAGATAGAATTGAGAATGCAGATTTATCCGCAAAGTTTTACACACCTAAGATCCTATAGAATAAGACTATGAGCTATAAAGAAGTTGGAATCCTGTGGATAAATAGAGGTTTATAGGTCGTCGAAATCTACGTCGTCCTCTGACTCGTCAGTGTTGTTGGTGCTTGCGTCAACACTTACTTCCTCCCCAGCATCTTTGCCTGAATCATCATCACCTTCTTCAGATGCTCTTTCAGCAATAGGGTCTCTGTAGTTTCCAGAAGCCATAAGCTCTTTTATTTTATCTGTAGCGTCGATAAATCCGTCCTCAAACTTTTCGAAATCTTCACGGTATAGAAATAGTTTGTGCTTTTGATAGTGGACGTTGCCATCATTATCGAAATTTCTCTTAGACTCTGTTATAGTCATGTAGAGATCTTTACCTCTTGTTTCTTTTACATCGAAAAAATAAGTGCGCTTACCCGCTCTTACACGAACTGAGTACAATTCCTCTCTGTTCTCGTTTCCGTAATCTGACATCTTCTTGTACTTTTTATTTTTAGATGGTCTAAGTTAATCAAAAAAATCACCTGCATAAGAATACACTTCCTGTTTTTGATTTCGGATAACCTACTTGGTCGATCCATATAGCTTCCCAAACGTACATGCCATCAGGGCAGAAGTGAATTCCATTTGAACTCTTTTGGCCTAACCAAGGAGTCTCAGTATCAGTTGTTTCCCATATTAGCTCCCCCCAGCGATTAAAGATTCTCAGATTATATGCATCTACTCCAAGGCAAATCGGAAGCCAGACATCGTTAATCCCATCATTATTGGGAGTAAAAGAATTAGGTGCGTAAAATACGGAGCCACTTATGCTGACATCACCTATTGCTGTGTTAGTGCAACCGGCTTCGTTAATAACGGTTTGGGTTATTGTGAAAATTCCTCCGTTTGAGTATATATAGGTGCCGTTACAATCTTGCATAGATCCACCATCACCAAAGTTATAATAACAATCCACATTGTCATCACCCAGGTTGGTTACATTGACAATAGGAGTTAGAATGTCAACTTGGTTAGGGTCTACATCGAAGGCTGCAAATGGAATAGGATAAGTTGATACAAGGTCTTCTTGTAACATATTTAACTCCTGAATGCAGAAGCCTCCAGTTGTCATTTCTAGACTTACGTCAAAATCGCCTGACTGAAGGTATTGGTGTACTGCGTCAACAGCGTTGGAAGTTGTGCCATCGCCAAAGTCCCATAAATAAGTAGTGGTAGTTGATGTAGAGCTTGCATTTGTAAAGCTAACCTGATGTGGAGGACATCCTTCAAGAGGGCCAGCAGTAAAGTTGATTGTAGGGTCTTCTATAGCTTCAACTTGCTCTGTGTACTGTTGAGAGCATCCATCAAGTCCAGGTACCTCTGCGTATAATGTAACGTTATAAATACCAGGTTCAGCGTAAACCAGGTTAGTTACATTTGGTCCAAACGTATTTGCGCTGACTGTAGCTCCACCAAAATCCCACGTATAAACAGTGCTCTCATCAATTGATGCTGTTCCAGTCATAGAAAAACTATGAGTAGAAAAGCAGTCAGGATCTGGTACTGGAAATTCTGGTTGAAGGAGGTAGTAAATATCAACAGTTGCTGTTGTAGTGTTTGGGCATGTGAAAGGCGCAAAAGCTGTAAGGGTTACAGTGTATGAACCAGAGTCTGCGTATGTGAATTCAGGCTCAAATTCCATAGAGGAATCTCCACCCCAAGGAGTTCCAAAGTCCCATAAATATGTCTCAGCGTTAACGGAATTGTTTTCAAAGTTGAAAGTGAGGCCTTCGCAAAACCCAGTTTGGTCTTCTATTGAAGCAAGAGGTTCCTCTGGAGCAGTGTAATCAAAACTAGTTTCAGCAATACATCCATGATTGTTCACGGTTAGATTCACCGTCCAGTTGTCGGCATTGTTAAAGTTGATGTTCCCAGGCGATTGAATGCTTCCTGTGTTAGGCGTTGCATTAGTGAAATCCCAAAAGTAATCAGCCTCATTATTGATGTTTCCAGTTACTTGAAAGTCAAAGATCTCATTGTCATTCACACAATCGAAGTCTGTAATTTCAATTATGGGGTCAAGAGGTTCGAACACGTCAAATATTTGCTGAGAAGTGTCAGCGCATGGCCATGTTGGATTTGCAATCAGAGTAACTATATATGTGCCGGTGTCAGGAAATGTGAACGATGGTTCGTAATCAGTGCTTACATCAGTATCAGTTCCATCAACCCCAAAGTCCCATAAATAGTCATCAGCATTTACTGAGTTGTTTTCGAATGAAAGAGTCTCCCCTATGCATAGTTGTTCAGGCTGTTGAGGCGTAACCGCAGAAACAATATTTGCATCGCACATTACAACGTTAAACTGAAAGTCTCTAAGTGTCCTCCCTAAGTAAACTCCATCCCTGTATTCTTCAACGCAAATACCCATTGCATACTGACCTGGCATTGTGGGAGTACCAGTAATAAACCCAGTTACAGGATCTATTTCGAAAGCAGGGTCTGAAGCAATTGGATATCCTGCTGAGTAGCCTGTCTCATATGGTACAGGTATATAAGGTGGGTTAGATGGCGGATTGGGCATAGGATCATTTGCTGTACCTCCATCAAAAGGAGCGCAGAAAGAATAAACTAGCTCATCGCCATCAGGGTCATTAGCTGCATGGTCGAAGAAAAACTCAAAGTTTGCACAAAGAGCAACCGGAGGGAACTCTTGGAAAACAGGAGATGAGTTGAATACATTGCCTATATCTGTTGTTCCTGGAATAGTTACTGCTGATGTCATGCCAGGATTATCAGCCCCACCAAAATTTTGAAGGTTTGTAATTGTCGGGTTTCTGCAGCATCTCTGCCAAACAATTGCATATCCAAATGTTCCTGGAAGAGACAAAGTGATGGTATAGGTTGCTTCTTCAACGCACAAGTCTGACGGTGGAGTGCCACAGGGGTTAGTCATAATAACTGGAACATTCTGTACAGTGCTATTATTAAGAAACACATTATACTCATCTATAAAAGAATTGTTCTGCATATTAAAGACTCCCAGAACTATCTGATCGTCAAAATCTGTCCCCTGTGTGTTTGCAGGTCCACACTCCCTATAAACCTTAAGCGTTATCTGGTAATTATCATTACCCATATATGTGTAATACATATCGCTACCTATTAGGTGTGTAGCTGATGCTTCAAAACTGAACATCAATATGAATAATAATATCAGATAAAAAGTTCTCACGAGTTAAAGGTAGGTTATATTCACGCCGTGGAAAAAGAGGAAGTACTAGAAACCCAAACGTCATTTTTTGATTTAGAGTTGCATCCGGACCTTGAAGATGGTCTTGAGGCAATGGGGTTTCAAACTCCCACACCTATTCAAGCAGCAGCTATACCACACATTCTTTCCAAGAAGGATTTACTAGGCATAGCCCAAACCGGAACCGGTAAAACTGCTGCGTTTCTACTTCCCACAATGGATAGAATACTTGATACACCCGATAACGGAAAGGTCAAGGCTTTAGTTGTTGTTCCAACAAGAGAGCTGGCTATGCAGATAGACCAGGCTACGGAAGGTTTTGGTTATTACACTGGAGTTTCTAGTCTGGCTATTTATGGTGGTGGAACTGGAAAGGAATTCTCACGCGAGAAGAAAGCTCTTGAACAAGGTGCAGATATTGTGATAGTAACTCCTGGAAGGATGTTGTCTCATTTAAATTTGGGCTATGTAGATTTAAGTGAATTAGAATTTCTGATCCTAGATGAGGCAGATAGAATGCTTGACATGGGGTTCCATCAGGATATCATGCGTATTTCATCTCATTGTAAAAAAGGCAGGCAGACCCTGCTCTTTAGCGCTACAATGCCTGAGAAGATGAGGCGCCTAGCTCATGACCTACTAAACGACCCAGTTACTGTTCAACTTGCGCTAAGTAAACCGGCAGCTAACGTAAAGCAAAGTGCATACGTTGTTTTCGAGCACCAAAAAGATGAAGTCCTAGTCAACATATTAAGAAAGAAGAATGTTGAAAGTGGAATCATATTTACTTCGAGAAAGAAAACGGTAAACCAAGTTGTTCGTGCACTAAGAAAAGCCGGCCTTAAATGTGGTAAGATTTCGTCCGACCTTAAACAAGAGGAAAGAGAAGATGTAATGCTAGGTTTCCGTCAGAAGAAAATCCCACTCTTAGTTGCCACAGACGTTGTTTCACGAGGTATCGACATCGACAGTATTGAGATCGTAATTAACTATGACGTACCTCCAAATGAAGAGGATTACGTTCACAGAATTGGAAGAACTGCCAGAGCTTCAAGGAAGGGTGAGGCCTTTACACTTATTGTTCCAGACGATATGCAACGGTTTGGCAGGATAGAAAAATTAATTGAAAAAACAGTTGATAAGCTAGACCTTCCTGAAACGGTTGGAGATGGTCCTAAATACGACCCATCAAACGTTAAACGCAGGGGGGGCTTTAAAAATCGAAGGTCTAACAAGCAGTCCTGTGGTAAAAAGAAACCAAGAGGTAAGTATGGAAAAAAGCGATAATCGATTTGTCAGAGGTGTTATGTTTTTTCGGATATTTATAATACACAAACAAAACTATCATGCGATTTGCTACAATAATTACCATGCTAATCTTCTCAATTCAAGGCTTTGCACAGATTGAGAAGTCTGAATATTTATTGAAGTCTACAACTTCCTCTTCAGGCTCAACTTCAGAATTGATTTTGGATGGAAACAACGTTATTGTTCAGCAATCAATTGGTCAATCATCTCCCATCGGAGTTGCTCTGACATCTAAAGCTGAGGTGTTACAGGGGTTTATTCAGCCTTCTATACTTTCTAAAATTCTTACTCCAAATGTTCCTCAGATACTTAAGGCATCGTTCTTTCCCAATCCATTTGTAAACAATCTCTATTTAGAGTTAGATGAAATACCTAGTTCTAATGTGATTATAACTGCATTTGACATAACTGGTACAGTTGTTTATTCAGAATCATTACCATCTAATAACAGAATCAAACTTGAACCAATACAACTTAAAACTGGATATTACTTCTTCAAGGTTGAATGCGACGGCATGCAACGCATTGAAAAAATTCTAAAAACACACTAATGAAGAATTATAAACTTTTCATCTTCGCTTTATTCCTAAGCTCAACTTTATCGGCGCAGCAGATTTACTCTGAGATTGCAAATAGCACTACAAATTTTGAATTTTTAAATTCAGATGGAGTAGCTTATAGTTCTTTTCATGCTGAGAGCAACAATTCCATATCAATAGGATATAACCATAAATTGCAGAAGCAGAATGGGTTATCAGCATACGCTGGGTTGAGCTATGCAGGATTTTCCGCAATAGGGTCTGACACAACTTATAATAACTATACTAGTTATTCTTTGAATTATGCTCAGTTGAATTTTGGCCTAGAGAAGCAAGTTGATGAATTGCTAGATGGAGATGTAAAATTCTATGTCAAGGGGCATGTGTCAACTGGAATTATGGTAAATGGATCCCAAACTTTGAACTCAAATGTATATGATGTAAAAGGTCATGAAGATTTCGGATCAATTCTTTTAAGTGGATTAGTAGGGGGGAAGGTTAGTCTAGGAATTAGTGATCGTTCATCTATGTATACACAGTTTATGTACGGAATAAACGATCCTATTCCTGTTGATAGAACTGCAGATATTGAAAGAGTTAGAATGACATCAGCTATTTTGTCATTAGGTGTTGTTGTTAATCTAATTACGAAGTGATCATGAGAAATTTACTTACTACTACTATTCTTTGCTTAACTGCAACTGTTGCTTTATCTCAAACCGCTGGCATTAACTATCAAGCAATTATTCTTGATCCTCAAGCTCAAGAATTACCTGGTTTTAATTCAGAAAACAATCCATTAGTTAATAAGGTAATTGATTTGAGGTTCTACATCTTTAATAATGAAGGAGTTCAAGAGTTTTCTGAGTACCATAATGTTATTACAGATAGATATGGAATGGTTAATCTATTAATAGGATCTGGTGATCCCTTTGAGATGATGGAGTTTAGCAATATTGTTTGGGATGGTACATCTAAGACTTTAGAAGTTTATATCGACTTCAATGGAGATGGGGAATACGTGATGCTTTCAACTCAAATTCTTTCATACCTACCTCATCCACTGGATTCTTCAATACTTGATTCTATACAAGCTGATATTGATATAAACGAAGCTGATTCAGACGCGGTTGATGCTATGATTCAAGAGGCTATCGATGATAACACTGCTGCAGATATTGCTGAGTCTGAAGCAGGAACGTCAGCTGACAACGCACTTCAGGGCGCAATCGATGCTAATACAGCTAATGATATCGCTGAATCAGAAGCAGGAACTGCAGCTGATGTTGATCTTCAAGCTTCCATTGATGCTAACACAGCTGATGATGTTGCAGAATCGATTTCTGGAGCTGAGGCAGACGCTGCTCTTCAAGCTTTCATTGACGCAAATGGAATAGCTGATGAAGATGAAAGTGTAGCAGGAGATTTAGCAGATGCTGCTTTACAGGCAGCTATTGATGCCAACGCTGAGGCTGATGAAGATGAAAGCGAAGCTGGAACTCAGGTTGACATAGCTCTTCAAGATGCAATTGACGTAAACACAGCTAATGACGAAGCCGAGTCTGATGCTGGAGATATGGCGGATGCATTAATTCAGGCGGATGTTGACGCTAACGAAGCTGACTCTGATTTTGCTGATTTGACAATGCAAGCAGCTTTAGATGCAAATGCTGTTGCAGATGAGCAGGAATCTATTGATGGTGCTGCTGCAGATAATGCTTTAATGAGCGCTATAGATGCAAATACTGCTGCTGATTTATCAGAGTCAATTGCTGGTGCAGAAACAGATGCAAATATTCAAGCTGATGTTGATGCAAATGAGGTTGCTTCAGTTGCAGCTGATCTAAATATACAAGCTGATGTTGATGCAAATGAGATTGCTTCAAATAATGCTGATGCTGCACTTCAAACTGCTTTAGATGCTAATTCTACTTCAGATGCTGCAATAGCAATTGCTCTTCAATCTTCAATTGATAATAACGCAGATGCATCAGAAAGTGCTGATGATGAACTTCAAGCCTTAATAGATGCTAATGATGCAGCCGATATTGCTGAGTCAAATGCAGGAGCTGATGTTGATGCTCTAATCATTGCTGACCTAGAAGATTTAGAAGAAGCTCTGCTAGATCTAGAAGATGCAATTGCTGACAACGCAGCTCAAGACGCAGATGAGTCAGTTTCTGGTGCATCTGCCGATGCTTCTGTATTGGCTTTTGTTAACGAACAGATGTCTTCAATGAATCAAACAATAGCTGGAATTCAAGTTGATTTAATCTCTAATGGAGTTCAAGACCAAATTGAATCAAATGCAGGTGATAATGCAGATAATGAACTTCAGTCAGATATAGATACAAATACTTCAAATATTTCTGATCTCGATTCTGAAGTCGATCAGGATAGGTTAGATAGAGATGCAATCGATGCTCAGATTCAAGCTAGTATTGATGCAAATAAAATTGATTCAGATAATGGAGATGCTGTTCTGCAGTCACAATTAGATGAACTACAGACCGATGTTTTTGCAAATACAGCAAACGTTGCTACTAACACATCTGGTGTTGTGACTAATGCAGCTTCAGTTGTTGACCTCCAGACTCAGATAAATGATCTTAATACAGCAAATAATACTGCTGCAATTGCTTCTGTTCAGGATGATGTTGATGCTAATGAGATAGATTCAGATAATGCTGATGCATTTATGCAGTCTCAAATTGATGCTCTTACTCTAGTTGTTTCTACAAATGAAACGGCATCAGATGCTGCGGACAACGGATTGCTCGATTTAATCACATCGTTACAATCACTCTTTGATGCTCTCGAAGTGCAAATGTTAGCAGGAGATGCACAGCTTCAAGAAGATATAGATGCTAATCAAGAAAGCTTAGAGACTTCAGTTAACATTTTAACGAACTTGATTAATGCATACGCCGGCACTATTACTGATAACACCAATGCAATTGAGGCAATGGATGGAACATCTCCAGGTCAACTTAATTATTGGAATGGTGGAGATTGGGTGCCGGTAACACCACCTTTATGTGATGGAGCTTACTTAAAACTTATTTCTGGTATTCCTACTTGGGAATGTGAGTAGCACTAACTGTTTGTCTATTTCTCCCTAAATAAGCAAATAACAGTATGCCACATGTTATTAGTAGCAGTGATATTAGTTCTGCTTGAGTTATTGGTAAACCTAAAAAATTCACATTAACTCTAATCTGTTCAATTAAAAGCCTTTCAATGCCATTAAAAATTAGGTAAATACTAAAAAGTACTCCTACTGTTTTAATCCTTCTACGAAGTGACCAAAGAATACAGAAAATGGCAATAGCCATCAGTGTTTCGTAAAATGAAGTAGGATAGACTGGCTCGATTAATACTTTTCCAAAACCTTCACTTGCATATGATGTCCATTCTTCCCCAAATTTAATATCTCTAGCAATTTTTTCTCTTACAGTTCCGTCTGGACTCATTCTGTAGTAACTGTTAAATACATTGTTAGGAAAATGATACTTCCAAGCCCAATCAGGAGCCCAATTTAAAACTTCAGGTTTAGGATTGTTGTTTACTTTTCCCCAATCACCATCTCCAGAAACTTGACAACCTATTCTCCCAACTCCATATGCAAGCATTAGGCTAGGGGCTGTAGCATCAGCTAAATGAAGAAAGTTAAAGTTGTAAATTCGAGCGTAAATCGCTACCGATAGACCTCCAATAATTAATCCTCCGTAAATGTTTAACCCTCCTATAAATGATTGTAGGCTAGGTTGGCTAAAAAACTCACGTAATGACTCTGGGTCTTCAATTAGATGAAATAGTTTGGCTCCCACAATACCGCCAATAGCAGCAACTGTTAACAGAGAACCCATATGTTCGTGAGGTTGAATAGTGACCTTTTTAGTTTGAGGTTCTATTAATCTCTTCTTGTTTATTTCCCAATAGTAATAGCCTCCAAACAGCAGTGCTCCAACTATCCCGTAAATTAAATTGCCTTGGAAGTTAAACAGTAATTCTTGCGGTGTATTTAAATGATCAAACAGTTTGTCAGCATTGATCATTAAGTAGACGAACTTCCATCCAAACACAAAACCTAAAGCAGACTGAATTGTAATGTTTATAAATGAAGGGGGGGCTCCTACTAATACTGTTGATTCCTGAGGGAGAAAATATCCCATACTTGTTTTTCGAATAAGTTCTTTTTTTAAAAAGAAGCCTGCAGTGATAAAAGCTAGAGCAACGAAAAGCCCAAAGCTGTTAATCATTTTTAAAAACGGAATTTCAAATCCAAACAAATCCTTTGCTGCAATATATAAATTTGGATACATTGTTTTTATTGAGATTTTATGAGCCCGTTGATGAAGCCATTTGGATTGATGCTCTCAAGATAAATGTTTTTGGTTTGATTAGGCAGAGTTGATTGGGCTTTAATTGCAACTCTAACATACTCCGGAGTGTAGCCATAAAATATCCCGTCATCTTCAGAGCTTTCAATAAGAACTTTAGACTTAGAACCAACAAATTTTTCATAGTGAGCTCTTTGTTTTTTGAGAGATAGAATTCTGAGTTTTTTATTCCGTTCTTGTCGAGTGGGTACTGGTATTATATCTTTAATTCTTAAAGCTGTTGTTTTTGGACGTTCACTATATGTAAATACATGTAAGTAGCTTATATCTAATGAGTTGATAAAATCATAAGTTTCTTGAAAAGATGAATCGCATTCACCTGGGAAACCAACAATTACATCTACTCCAATGCCCGCATTTGGCATTTTATGTTTAATGTATTCTATTCGACTTCTGTAGAGATCTGTTCTGTATCGACGTCTCATTGATGAGAGTATGTAGTCTGATCCAGATTGAAGAGGGATGTGAAAATGTGGTTGAAATTTTTTGCTTTTCGCCACAAAATCTATAATGTCTTCTGATAAAAGGTTTGGCTCAATACTAGAAATTCTGAACCTTTCTATTCCCTCAACTTTATCGAGTTCTTTTATTAGTTCAAGTAAGGTATCACCGTTACTTTTTCCAAAGTCCCCGATATTTACTCCAGTAAGAACAATTTCTTTTGCTCCAGTTTTAGCTGCTAAAAAAGCTTGTTCAACTGTTTTTGAAATAGAAGCTGAACGTGATCTTCCTCTAGCTAGAGGAATTGTGCAAAATGCGCAGAAATAGTCACACCCGTCTTGGACCTTCAAAAATGTTCTAGTTCTATCACCAGATGAAAATCCAGGAATAAAATCTCTTGTTTCTTTAATTTCTCCAACTCTGATTTCTCCCGCTTGCCTTTTGTTTAAGTCATTTAGGAGTGATGGAAGATTAAACTTTTCTTTAGCACCTAATATTAGGTCGACCCCTTCAATTCCAGCTATTTCCTGGGGTTTAAGTTGCGCGTAGCATCCAATAACAACAACATATGCAAGGGGATTGGAGCTAAGAGATCGTCGAACAATGTTTCTACATTTTGAGTCCGCATTTTCAGTAACACTACAAGTGTTAATCACTACTACATCTGGACTCTCGTCTAAAGAAACTCTTGCGAATCCTGATTCTTCTAGCTGTTTAGCTATAGTTGAAGTTTCACTAAAATTGAGTTTACAACCTAAAGTATGAAATGCAACCTTTCCACCTGATATCATGTTACAAATTTAATTCTATTAATTGTGTATTATCTTGCAATACCTGTTTTGATAATTAAATTTTTTAAAAAATGCGTAAAACGCTAATTCTTTTAATGGCTTCAGTTTTTATGATGTCATCAACCCAAGCTCAAACATTTACTAACGGAAACAACCTACTTCCAGGAGAATATAACAGTGGTGGATGTGTTGGATTTACTGACATGGATGGTGATGGCTTTGATGATCTAGTTGTACTTGATAATAGTGAGGATTTACACATTCTATATCAAGGTGCGGATGGGTCATTTACAGACTTTGATATGGGTCAGTTAAGTAGTTCTAACCAATGGGGTATGTGTGTTGCTGATTATGATAATGACGGTCATAAGGACGTTTTCTCAGGCGGTTCATACGATGGTGTATTTGTTCAGCATATTACTGCTCCTGGTGTAAGCGAGTCATTGTCTCTATCACCAAGCTCAATGTTTATGCAATGTTGCAACTGGGCTGATATAGATAATGATGGATACTTAGACGTTTTTGCATGTCATGATGATGCTTTAAGCAGACTGTGGAGAGGCGATGCTAACGGAAACCTAACTTCTGCCCCAGGTTTAATGCCTCTTGAAGATTACGAATTAGCTGATTATTCAGGGAATGATCATTCAGGTAATTACGGATCAGTTTTCTGTGATTTCGATATGGATGGAGATATTGACTTATTTATTGCAAAATGCCGTCAGTTTGTAAATGATCCTTACGATCCACGTCGTATCAATCAGCTTTGGGTCAATGACGGAGAAGGGAACTTTACTGAAGAGGCAGCAGAAAGAGGTTTGGTATTTTATGAGCAAAGCTGGACAGCAGATTTTGCTGATATCGATAATGACGGAGATTTTGATTGCCTAGTTACTAATCACAGTACAACTCTTTATATGATGGAAAATGATGGAACTGGTCATTTTACGAATATCACTGAGACGTCAGGATTAGGAGTAGATGGTTTTTTTCTTCAAGCGAAAATGGAAGATTTTGATAATGATGGATATGTTGACCTAGTATACTCAGGTGGAGTACATAGGTATTACCGAAATAACGGAGATAAAACATTCTCTCATATTTCTAACACTTTTCCAGGAGATGATACTATGCATAGCTTGTCCCTTGGTGATGTGAATAGAGATGGTCAAGTTGATTTATATGCTAGTTATGGTGGGGGATATGTAAATCCTGATTACGATCATGAAGATATCCTTTGGGTAAATGATGGAAATGATAATCACTGGATTACATTTGAGCTAGAGGGTATTCAATCAAATATTGATGCAGTAGGAGCTAAGGTTATAATAACTGGTGCTTTTGGGACACAGATAAGAGAAGTAAGAGCTGGTGAAAGCTACGGCATTACTAATGCTGCTACTTGCCACTTTGGCCTTGGAACAAACGAAACTGTTGAGACTGCTACTATACAGTGGCCATCAGGTCTGGAAACAGTTATAAGTAACCCTGAAATTGATCAGTATCATTCTATTAGTGAAGCGCCGTGTCTTGTGTCGGTTGAAATTGAATCTTCAGCATATGGCTTCTGTCCGGGTGAAACAGTGACTGTGAGTGCTCCTGAAGGATTTGAATCATACTTCTGGTCAAATGGTGAAGAGGGAGTAAATGAAATTACAGTAGATACAAGTGGTAACTATAGCTTACTTGCATATGATGCAGATGGTTGTGCAGGTTCTTCAAATGTTGTTTCTGTTGTTGAAATTGAAGGTCAAACACCTACTATTGTTGTTGAAGGTTCTCTTGCCTTATGTGATGGAGGTGTTATTGTAATGACTGCTTCTGAAGCAGATATGTGGGATTGGAGCTCAGGTGAAACAACTCAAACCATTGAAGTTACTAATGGTGGAGTTTATTCTGTAAACACTGTGGATGGGTGTGGAAATACTGGTTCTTCTGAAGAAATTGAAGTAGAGATTTACTCTGCGCCTGGAGTTCCGCCAACAGTAACTGAGGTCATTAATGTTGACTATGGAGCAACAGTTGAATTCCTAGCTGAAGGTGAAAATATTCGCTGGTATGATTCTGAATTTGATGGCAACCAAATAGGTTCAGGATCTTCACATACTGTTGAGAACGTGACAAGTGAGGTTACTGTTTGGGCTTCACAATCTGTTATTAACTCGGGTGATGTTGCTACAGGGGGTGAAGTTTCTCCACAAGACGGGGGACAATTCCATACAAATAGCGCACGTTGGCTAGAATTCGATGTTTACGA
>MDTA01098290.1_pt1 | contig 15068 bp, 13 predicted proteins | sample 811151 | NCBI WGS metagenome assembly MDTA01 (sample SAMN05326648, study PRJNA326480) | marine metagenome | isolation source: seawater | place: Indian Ocean: South | collected 2010 | reverse complement strand
TAAAATAAATTTTATTGAGCTTTTCTTTGTCATTCTTATTTAATACATAGCATTTGTTTAATAATAATTTTTTCAAAAATTTTTTATATATCTTTTCATGTACAATGAGCACACTATCTGCTGAACAACTTGTTGAATTATCAAAAGTTTTAGACTTAATAATAGATTTAATAGCATAAGATAAGTTTGCGTCGTGATTTATTATAACTGGAACATTTCCTACACCGAAGGTTAAAAAGGGCCTGGATGATTTTCTTACTTTATTAATAAAATTTTTGTTTCCTGTAACTATATTTTTATCACAAGAATCAAAAATAGAAATTAATTCCTCACTTCTTAGTACAGACTTAGGAACAATATTTACAATTTCATCAGGAATACTGTTCTCTCTAAAAATTTTTTTAATTTTGTAAATTAAAAGATTTGTTACTTCGTAAGATCTAGGATTTGGACATATAATAATTGCATTTCTACATTTAATTGAATTTATAATATAATTCAAAGCTGTGGCCACAGGATTTGTACTAGGTGTTACACCGCAAATTAATCCAATAGGTTTTATAATTTCATAAATTTTCTTTTTTTTATTATAAAAAGGTTCATTAACTTTAATTTTGGAGATATCTTTTAACAAATTTTTAGTTTTATAAAAATTTTTATACATTTTGTCATTTACATTTCCGAAACCTGTTTCCTTTACAGCCATTTCACTTAACCTATAATTTAGATTTTTTTCTAAAATATTTATTTCTATTAATTTAATTATGCTATTAATTTTTTTATTTGTAGAAAGATCTAGGTATTGAAGTGTTGATCTTGTGTTTTGAATTAGATTATATAATTCTTTATTCATTTAAACCAACAGTATAAATCTTTTTTCATTAGTTTGTTAGTAGATATCTCAAAATCTTTGATTCTAAAAAAACTTACTAATCCACTTCCAATATTAAAGTGCTTTACCTCAAACTCATTTTCAAATGTATCAAATATCTTTTTATTCATTGCTCTAGGTTTTTGGCGGTATTCGTCTTTAAGAACGTCTAAAAAAAACTCTTTTTCTAAGAATTTATTTTCCTCATTAATTTTGATTTTAAATCCTTTTTTAAATCTATAGGGAACTTTATTCATAGTTTCTAAATGATGGACTATAGAAAGCATAAATCGCGGATGTTTTCCTAAAGATAAAAAATAATAATCATTTTTATAAAGTCTAGCAAAGGCAGAATTTTCATCATAAGCATGATTAGAAATATTTTTAAATATTTCTTTTGAGTCTGGCCCCAGGCAAGTTAGAGACCAAATAGGATGTTTTGATCGTACAGATCCATCACGAAGTCTAATAAATTCTGAAAATGCTCCCATTTTATAACTTGGTGTTTTTGTGTAATCAAAAGTTTTGTTGGAATTAATGATTTGGAAAGATGATGTTGGGACTACTATATTAATTTCATTATTTAAATTTTTTATTGAATTTAAAATAAAATTCAATGTAAAATTTTTATTTTTTATAATTCCTAAGCTTCCTAAATCACTCGCAATAAATATATTTTTGGTATTTTCTAAATTTAACTTTTTAAAAATATTAATTAGATCTGATTCGTAAATTTTTTTTATTGATTTAAGCATTCTATTTTGTTTCAATTTTTATTAGGTGATTGTTAATTTTATTTAAAGAAAAATTTCTTTTGCCAGAGAAATCCTCCAGTGATTTTTTTATTTTACCTACATTAAAACCCTCTGGCATTTTTTGATTTAATTTTGTTTCTAATAATAAATTATTTTTTAAAAAACCTTTTAATTTTTTTTTTGCGAAATTTATAATTGAATTATTCTTCTTTTTTATGATAATTTTTTTTGCAGGTGTAACATTTAATTTATTTAATTCATCGATAATTTTATAGACAGAATCTTTGGAATGAATATTTTTTATTTCACGTTGAATTGTATTAATTAATTTTTTATTAATTTTATTTTTAAAAAAAAAATTTAAATTTTTAAGAGAACTTATTTTTTTTGAAATAACATAGGTTAAATTTTTTTCTAATGCTTTAACTTTTCTACCACTTTTCCAAAAAAAAATGTCTTTATTCAAAAGATATGCATCTAAAGAAGTTGTGCAACCTCTATGTATTAATCCATCTGAAGCAAGTATCCAAGGCAAAGACTCTCCCTGGTAAATTATATCAATTTTGCTGTTTAATCTTTTTAAGCTATACCAATCCTCATGATAATATTCTGAAGGATGCGGTCTGATGATAATTTTTTTTTTGAGACAATATTTTTTAATATCTTTTTTTAGTTTTAAAAAGTCTTTTAAGTTATCTTGCAATTCTTTTTTTTTTTGTTCAAAATTTTTAAACTGTTTTAAATCTTTGATTTTAGATAGTTTATCTTTTAGACCTTTTTTGCTTAGTACCCCAAAATTAGAGGAAAATAAATAAAAATTTCCATATTTTTTTTTGATTTGTTTACTTTCCAAAATGATCTTTCTCAATTTTTTTTTTTTGTATACATCAAATTTAGGCCAACCCACAACTTTAATATTTTTTTTAAAACGTCTATCGTAATTTAAAATTTTTTTTTTTATATTCTCTCCAATAACAAAAAAATATTTAATCCTTGAGTCAAAAATACATCTATTGTTAATAGCAAACTCAGGTGATTTTAATGCTGGGCCGAGCTCTTCATCTAATACAACAAAATGCTCACAAACTTTTTCAATTTTATCAATGTATTTTTTATTAGAAAATAGTGAACTTTTATAAAAAAAAATACCTTCTTTATTATTATTATTCATTTTTTGATTTAGTAAACTGTCAATCCCGTACTTTGTTCCTAGGTAAATTCTGTAGCCCGCTTGACTCGCTATAGACGATAAATAAATCCTTGAACTAAGTTCACGGTAAAGTATTTCAATTGGTATATAGATATTTTTCTTCATTACTTAAAATTGGCTAATTTATTGACACTTCACTGTTTTTTTTACTTTTTAAATCGAAAATTCTATCACAATGAGTCATGCTTTCTTTTCGATGTGATATTAGTATTATTGTGTTTAAACTCTTCAGACTTTTTAAATCACTTAAAATTTGATGCTCTGTATCAATATCAACTCCACTTGTTGCCTCATCTAAAATCAAAATTTCAGGTTCCAAATACAGTGATCTTGCTAAACTAATTCTTTGACGTTGACCACCAGACAACCTTGAGCCTTTTTCGCTTAACTGTGTATCAAGACCGTCAGGTAAATCATCTACAAAATTTTTTAATTTTGAAAGTTCTAGAGCATTATTTAATTTTTTAAAATCTATAAGTTCTTTTTTTACTCCAAAAGCTACATTATTTGTAATTGTATCATCAAGAATAAAACTGTCTTGTGGTACATATCCAATTTTTAGATTTAACGTTTTTTCATTATCTATTTTTTTATTATCTAAATATATATTGCCCTCATCTGGCTTTAGAATTCCTAGTAATATATCTACCAAAGTTGATTTTCCTGATCCACTATCTCCAATAATTCCTAAAAATTCTCCTTTATTAATTTGTAAATTAAAATTTTTAAATATTTTTTCATTATTATCATACGAAAAAGATAATTCTTTAATCTCAATTTTCTCATTAAAAGAATTTTTAACTGTCTCTTCTCGATTTTGATCTACTGAAATTTTTGATTCAAGAATTTCAATTAGTTTATTTAAGGCTGGTTTTCCTGTGGCTAGCGATTGAAAACTTTGTGATAATCTAGAAACTGAGGGGATTAGTCTATACGCTGCGACTACATAAATCGAAAGTAATTCAAATAAATTATAAAGCTGAATACCTTTATTTAATAAAAAGAATGAGGCGGTTATTAAACTTAAGACCAAAAATAGTTCTAGAAATAATCTTGGAAATAATAACATAACTGTAAACTTTTTATTAATTTCTGTTGTTTGATAAAAATGGTCTAAATATTTTTTTATAAAAAAATTCTCTTTTCTTATAAATTTAATTAATTTTGCAAATTGTAAAGATTGAGATAAATATTTTAATTTCATTCCATCATGATATTGTCTTTCTCTACCCCATTTTAAAAAAACTTTTTTAAAAAAAAGTAAATACAGGTAAAATAATAATACTAAAGTAATTATAATTATTATTGTGCTTTCTAAACTATAGATTAATAAAAAAACAACCAATGAAGTTGCAATCAGAAGCTCCATTACCACTATTAGAAAAGGTACAAAAACAGATTTATAAAATACTTCTATTTCACCAGCTATATTTCTAATTAAAAAAGCAGAATTATTTTTTATATGAAATTGATAATTCGCAGTTAAGTATTTTTTTAATATTGTTTTAGACAAATTTATCCTAACTTTATTTCCAAAAATAGCCTGGTAATAAGACAAAAACATTAGGTAAAAAAATTTAATTATAAAAGTTGCAGCTAAAAATAAAAGTATGATTGTGATAAAGGATTTATCATTTAATATATTAATTTCAGATACAAAATTTTTTACATTAATTAAAATTTGATTATCAGGAGTCTCAACAATCATAAATAGTGCAGGCAAAATTGCTCCTACACTGATTAATTCGACAAGTGCCCCTATTAAAATTAAAAGAAACAGTTTAAATATTTGATTATAGTTTCCAACAAGTCTAGATATTTTAAAAAGCATTTCGAATTATTTGGTAATTATGAATAGTGTCAATTTTTTGTTGAATAATTTTAAATTCATTTTAAAACATAAAATTTAGTTATTCTATAAAATATTGATAGTTAATATTTTTAAAACAGATCATTGATTTATGTTATTTAAATGAAAAGATTTTTTTACCATATTTTATTAAATACATCTCTATTAATATCAAAATTGGGTTTATCACTTAATCTTCCCATTATATCCGCTATAGGAATATTAATAAATCTTAGATTTTTAAAATCTAAATCACAAAGTAAAAAAAAAAATATTTTAGTTTTAGAAAAATCACATGGAATAGATGATATTAAACAATTGATTAAATCTAATCTTGATAAAGAATATAAATTTATTTTATTAAGCAGATCTCATTTAAAAATAATATATAATTTTTTTGATCACTCAAAAAAAGGTGAAAAATTTAACCTGTATATTAATAATCTTTTTGCCCATTTAAAAAAAATAATTAACATTGATTTAATTATTAGTTTTAACCTTAGATATAAAGCTGAGAGAATTTTGCAAAATTTAGATAGAAAATTAAATATAAAATATTTAGTTTGCCAAAAAGAATGTTTGTTTAACGAAGATGTTTTAAATAATTTAAAGAAATACTTTTTAAAATTAGAAAGATTCAAAGGAGACCATATAACAGTTTATAATAAGCAATTAAAATCAATGTTCATTTCTATTAATTATGCTGATGAAAATAAAATTTCTGTAGTCGGCATGAATAGAGCTGATAATTATTTTAATTCAATAACTCAAAAGCAAGAGTATGTTTTGTTTTTTTTAATAAATCCTGAGACGGGATTAATTGATAGCGGAGATAATTTTAGATGGGATAAACTTGCTGAAGATACTGTTAATAGTGTTCTGGACTTTGCTGAAAAAAATCAAAATATAAAATTTATATTTAAGGCGAAAATTATTAATGATAAAGAAAGTTATGAACAACAAAAACTAATTCAAAATAGAAATCTAAAAAATTGTAAAATCTTGTATGGTGGAAATGCGTTTGACCTTATAATGAACTCCAAGCTTATAATTGCTTTTAACTCAACAGCAATTTTTGAAGCTCTAGCTGGCAAAAAACAAGTTTTAATTCCATACTTTATAAATGAATACAGAGAATATTTAGATAAATATATTATTGATACTTTATCATCTAAAAATATTTATCATGCTCACGACATAAATCAAATTCAAATTATTCTAAAAAAGATTCTTACAGATAATACAACAATTAATTATAATTATTCTGAGGAAGATAAAAATCTATTAGAAAAGTTTATTGGAAATTCTGATGGAAATTCATCAAAAAGATTAAAAAAAGTTATAGAAAAACTTATATTTAATTAAAAAAAAATAATTTTTAGGGGCTCTGATAAAATTTTATTTGATTTAAATTATATTTACCTAAAGGTTTTTCATTTAAAATAAAGATATGCTGATCAACTTTTTTTACATACTTATAGGACCATTTTCGAAGAAAATTTTTTTTTAAAAATTCAGCATTGGCGCCTCTACCGTCAATAACTAAAATAGTCCCTGGGGTTAAGAAAAACTCAATTTTTAAAATATCACAAGACATTGGAAAATAATCACCATAGTCTGTGGATATATTATTTATTTTTTTAAAAACATTTCTTTGATCAGGACCATCTAAGTAAATAAAGTCAGGGCTAAATTTAGGTAATTTAGAATATTCTGTACATATTCTATCATTAAAAGTCGTCATATTTACTCTGGAAAGATATATAGTACAGTTGTTAACTTTATTTCCTAAATTTTCTTTTAATTTTTTCCTAGTAACAGATGCAAATTTTTTATAAGTTTCGACAGCTACCATTGTAAATGGTTTTACTCTTCTAATTTTAGCTTTAACTATATTATTATATTTTAATTTATTTTCATTTAATGAATGAGAAAATACCACTGTGCTTGAACCTGAGCCGAATTCAAGAATATTAATTCTTTTATTTAGCATTACAAGTTGACTAAGAAAATATAATTTATTTAATTCTGGCGGCAAGGTAAAATTTAAGTCTTCTGGTAATTGATTTAAGCTAATATTTTATTAACTTTATTTTTATTGACTATATTTTTTAATCCACAACTATGAAAATAATTATTAAAATTAATTTTTTTTTTTAAATTTGGAAACTTAATTTTCATTTTATCTCAATTTTATAGTTCATTTCTTATTTAATATCTCTAAATTTTTTTTTGTTTTTGTGCAAATAAAATATAATTCTTTCGTTTTAAAGTTTTTATTTATCTTATGTGTTAGATCTATATAATAAATTTTATTTCTACTTAAATACTTAAGAAAAGAATTTGTTATAGAAAATAAATGTTGTTTTTCCAATTGTTCATCTACATGACAATATACAATCACAAACTTGCTGGAATTTAATGCAAAATTTAAGACTTTCTTTGGTTGAAATGTATGATCTAAAGTATGGAAAATTCCAAATAGATCAAATTTAAACTTTTTAGCATCTCTTTCTTGTAATTCATAAATTTTAAGATCAAATAATTCAGATGCTAAAGATTTACTATTTACAGATTTATAATTATCATTTTGACCCCATGACAAACTTGAATTATCTACGAATAGAGATTTAATTATTTTGTTCGAATAATAGTTTTTGTTTTTTAATTTTTTAATTTGGTTACAAAATTTTTTTGATATTTTTTCTGATCTCTCTAGTTTTTTTTTTGACATTGCTGCAACTTGTCTTGAATTTAAATAATTAATACAATAATTAAATAGTTTTCTTTTTTCGAATTTGTTTCCAAAAAATTCTTTAGAAAAAAAGTTGATAAAAAGACCCATAAACGGACTATTAAATTCTGCATAACTTTTAATATTTAATTTTTGAATTAATATCTCAAATAAATCTCCATGGCTTGGCAGTTTCCCGTTATCAAAAAAATTAATTAAATTTGACCAGCCTCTATTATGTTGTCCATATATATTAGAATAAATCTTTCTTGAAATTTCCTCTTTAAACCATGGGTTATTTTGAATAATTCCACAATTTAAACATTTGTAGACTCTTATTTTTTTTAAAAAATTTAATGAAATATTTAAATCATTTCTAATTGCCTTTAAATAAAAGTTGTCTTTAAATTTTTTATTTGTTTCAATTTTTTTATTTTTTGAATTACAAAAAGCACATCTTTCATATGTTTTGAATAAGTTTGATAAATTATATTTTGTTTTTTTAATTTTCATAATTTAATTCAATTTTTTAAAAATCTTGTAAAATCTATAAAAACTTAATATTTGAAAAAAAGCAAATGTAGAAAGATAATTTCTATTCTTACAAAATTTATCAAACTCTAAACTTATTTGTTTCGAATTGAAATATTCTAAATTTTTAAAGTCTTGAGAATTTACAGAATCTAAAAAAAATTCTTTAAGATGACTTCTTAGCCACTCTTTTTGTGGGTCTGCAATTGATCTTTTTGAATATTCAAATTTCATTTTTGAAAATCCCTTTCGTTGACATATGTCTTTAAATATATATCTAGATTTTAGATCACTAAATTTACAATGGTTGGGTAAATTAAATGCATATTCAGCAAATTTATGATCTAGGAGTGGTATTCTTGACTCAATTCCTTCTGACATTGAAAGTCTGTCTTTGTATTTTAATGATCTTGGAATTTTTATCTCATGAATATCTTTTAATTGAGAATTTTGAAGATAATTTAAATATGGGATATTCTTATGATAAAAAAAACTTTCATTAATATTTTCGTCTAGATAAGATTTATTAAAAAAATCAGAGTTAACAAAAATGGAACCATCAGATGTTGATGAATATTGATGAGTATTTGTAAGACATAAACTGATTAAACTTTTATAATTTTTTTTTGATTTTTTTACATATTCATCTATTTTATTAAAAATTTGCCTATCTCTATTTTTAAAATTTTTATATTTATCTTTTAAATATGAGAATAGGTTGTAATCATAACCACCAAATAACTCGTCGCCACCATCCCCCTCCAAAATAACTATACACCCTTTTTTTCTTGCTACTTCATAAAGTTTTTTCATAGCTATTATTCTTATTGAGGTGAAAGGAGTTTCAAGGATTCTTATTGTTTTATCAAAACCTGTTAAAACATCATTTGGGGTTGTTAAATAAGTATAGTTAGAAACTTTATTTGAATTTGATACTATTTTATTTACTCTTTTAGTTTCACTTCCAGATGTATTATTTTTAAATCCGTAGGTAAAAGTGTTTATTTTCTCATTTTTACTTCTATTTAGCATTAGATTTAAAATAGAATTACTATCTGTGCCACCACTTAAAAAGAGACCAATTTTTCTGTCAGAATTTAAATGTTTATCCAACGATTGTGTTAATAGTTGTTGTAATTTCGAGCGATATGAAATGTAATTTTTTTCATATTTGAAGTGTTCTCTTGATTTTGAAAGATCCCAATATTTCTTTAATTTAATATCACTTTTTTTTACTATTCCATGAAATCCAGGTTTAACAGAATAAATATTATTAAAAAAAGTATTCTCATTATGATCCATAGAACCTTTGAAAAAAAATTCACTAACTGCTGTATTATTAATCTTAAAATTATTTAGTTTTAATAATGGTTTGATTTCAGAAGAAAATATTATATTTTTTTTCACTTTAGTATAATATAATGGCTTAATCCCAAATCTATCTCTTCCAAAAAAATAGTTATTTTTTTTTTTATCATAAAAAATAAAGCTAAACATTCCCTCCAGATCATTGATTACATTTTGACCTCTTTCAATTATTGAATACAGAAGAATTTCTGTATCTGAGTTACTTTTAAGATTTTTGTATTTAAGTAGATTCTTTAATTGCTTATAATTATAAATTTCACCGTTAAATACAATCATGTATCTTCCTGATTTATCAAACATCGGTTGTGAAGCTTTTGATCTTATATCTATTACGCTTAATCTAAAAAAGCGTAAAAAGAAATTTTTATTATTAATAATTTGATCGTCGTCTGGTCCTCTATGCTTTAATTCTTTAGAAATAGAAATTAATTTATTATTATTTATGTTGGAATTATTTTTTATATAAAAGAAAAAACCACACATTTTTGTTTTAGTTTGTTTTTAATTAATCTCTGTTTCTTGCCAATTATAAATATATTCACCATTACTAGATAGGCTAGCAAACCTTCCTCGATAATAATCTCTATTTAATATCTCTAAATCTGACAAATCTCTATCTTGATTCCCCTTAAGCTGATCAAACTCTTTCACATTATCTGAAATATATTTTTTTAAATCTTCAGTCTTTAATTTTGATATACTTACTAATTCTTTTAATTGACTTGGATTTAGGGAGACAGGTCCATCTTTAGTTTTTGATGGATCCAAAATTGTAAAATGTCTTTCTATGTATTTGGGATTGTACACAAGTGAAGCAACAGAAATTTTTAATCCATTGATTGAAGGGTTAGAATGCTCACTCATTCCTATATTATCAGAATATTTTTTTAAAAATTCCATTCTATCAAGATGAGCTTCTGTTATCGGCGTTGGATATATTGATACACAATGTAATAGGCAGAACTTTTTCTTGCTATCTTTAAGTATCTTCGAGGTTTTTTCAATTTCTGAATTAAAAGTACAACCAGTTGAAACAATAATTTCTTTAAAAGAAGACTTTCCAAGTTCTTCAATCAATTTGTGACTAGAACAATCAAAACTTGAAACTTTAACTTTTTCCATTCCAAGAGTTTCAAGAAATTTTAACCTTGATCTAGTAAAAACTGTGGTTAGTGGCTTAATTTTATATTTTTTACATAAATCAATAAACAAATGATGGGCGTTGTCATCTAAATCTAGTTTTTTTAATCGCTCGTACTCATCTTTGAATGGTCTTTTTATTGTCTTTCTCGATCCATCCTTATTAAGTTCCCCCTCATCAAATCTAATCCTATGTGTAAGCTCTTTTGATAGCATTGATTGTATTTTTGCATATTCTGCTCCAGACTCAGCAGCAGCACTAACCATTTCATCTAAGATTTTTAAATCACCATTATGGTTTTGGCATAATTCAGCAATAATTTTAGTCATTATATATTTCCTTTTTTATGGTTTTTACAACTTGTTGAGCCCCATTGTACAAAAAATTATATTTATTTAAATTGTTTTTAATTTTTTTTTGTTCGTATTTTAAAAAAAAATTAACTCTTTTATTAAAATTTTTTCCCCAATCATCTTCTTTAATAAAAGCACCCAAACTTTCACTTTTAATTTTTTTTAAATTTTCTTTAATTTCAGGATTATTTTTTTCGTCAGCATATAATGCTGGTTTTTTATAGACTAGACATTCGCTTATTGTATTAAAGCCCGCTCTTGCAATTACAAAATCTACATTATTAATTTCATTGTATATACTTGTTAATCCATTAATAGGTGTAATATTTTTTGATTTTAATACGAAATCTAAATCTGATTTATTTAACGATGCCGATCCAACATAAAATTTAAAATTAGTATTTTTATCCATAAACTTTAAACTGTCACTAATTTTTCTACTTAAAGTTTTTGTACCATTATCCATTATAAGTATTATCGGTTTTTTATTTTTATCTTTAGAAAAAATTTTTTTCTTTTCCAAAATAAAATTTATTTTCACTATTTTTTTATCATCAAATTTTATCATATTTTTTGGAGCAAACGGTGGTATAAATATTTTATTAGCCATCATTTCAATTTTTTGTAAATTTTGCAGATTTTTTGAATTTTTGTATCCAGATTTTTTAAAAAACCAACTCCATGTATAATGGCAAACCCCAAATGATTTAATTTTCATTTGTTTAGCTAATTCAAAGGCTTCGGGAACAAAGTCAGAAATTATAACGTTGCATCCTTTAATTATTTTTTTTAAACCAAAAATTTTTTTTTTATTATTTGGCCACCTGTTGAAAAAAGTATTAGTTTTCTTTAAGTCGAAATATCCCAATTTTGTTTTAAAAAGTTTGATATTATTAAACCATTTTAGATACTCATATTTCTCTTTAAATGTTTGTTCAATTATATCTATGTTGGAATAATTAAGTATCAGTATTTTAGGATTTTTAAATTGTCTTTCTATCTCGTTTATAATTGATCTTTGTCTTACCATATGACCATATCCTACATCAGAAATAAATATAACAATTTTAGTCATTTTTTTAATTTTGATGTCACTTTTGAATAATCTTTATAATTATGGATATCTGTATAATTTGTAAAAAAAACCCCAACATTTGTACTTAAAGTTTTTCTACATACTCCATCGGGAGTCATGATTCTAAATGCACCATTCATGATTTTATCTTTATTTATACTCACAACCTCTTTAATTTTTTTTGAAGGAAATATTTTCATAAAAAATTTTATAGCATTATCCAAATCATTTACCTTGAATTCTGGTGAATTAGGTTGAAGTGATACAATAATATTTGGTTTTATTTTTCTTCTCAGCTTATTGTATGCATGAACAATTGCCTCTTGTTTTTCCACGTTATCATTGGCTAAATTTTTTGGTCTCTTTACATAATTAATACCATTTTTCTTACAAATTTTTATGATTGTTTCACTTTCTGTAGAAACATAAACATGAGGTTTAAATTTTGACTTAACTGCTTTGTTTGCAACATACACAACCATGGGAACGTTATTAATAGGTAATATATTTTTATATTTCAGTCTTTTTGATCCATATCTAGCTGGAATTATAACTAATAAATTTATCATTAAATTATCATTTTATTAATTTTTAAATTTTCTTTAAATTCTACTTTAGAAAAATATATTCTTTTTTTTATATTCTTAAAAAAAAAGTTAACACTATTTTCTAAAGATCGTTCATAATCATTTTTTTCATTTATTTTAAATAGTTTTATTATTTTAGGAGGTTTAAGAAAATTTTTTTTATCAAAGTTCAAACTTGGACCTTTGATAATAATTTTATTTTCATTTTGCTCAATTAAACCATTTTTAAAAATAAAAATTTTTTTATTCACTACTGGGCTAGTATAGGAAAAATAAACATCTATATACCTATTTTTTTTTATTTCTAATCTAATTTTTGAATTATCGAAGCTTGTACCTTCATTGCTTAGGTTTGATAAGTTAGGTTTTTCGAACTTTGAAATTTTAAATAAGTTGTTTAATAAATCAATCCAATGTACTGATAACATTTCAAATACACCCTTTGGGCAATTTTCCTTCTTTGATCTCCAATTATTTTTGTATTCTTTTTTTAAGGCAAGACCATGTGCTGATATTATATTTCCATAAATAAAATCTCCCAAATTATATTTTTTTCTATTTTTTAATATTTCAGCAATTTTACTAAAACGGTGATTATAATTAAAATATATTTTATTTGATTTAATTCTTTTTAAAATATTAAGGTCATTAACATTATTAGTTGGAGGCTTTTCACAAAAAATAAAACAGTTTTTATATAAAGTTTTTATGTAATGTGTGTGGGAATTATTTGGGGATATAATAAATATATATTTAAATTTTTTTAAATGATCAATATTTTCTTTTTTGAAAAATTTTTTGGATACTGGCTTATAAACAATATATTTAATTCTTTTTTTGTTGAGTATTTTCTGTAATCTTTTAGAGTGATGTCCATCTCCAATTATACACACATCTACACGCTTATACATCTTTTGCATGGTTCTATTGTGTTTCTTTTATTTGTGGTATGTAGCTCTCTTATTTTATTAAAATAAACCGAACCCCAAATTTCTTTTATAGAATGGGTTTTGGCATTCCATTTGCTTAAAGTTGACTTATAGTCAAAATCACAAGGATTTACTTTTCCATCCCACCATACAAAGATTCTTCTAAATAATTCAGAACAAGTTTCTTTGATATCGTTTACAGGATTCTCATAAGCACTTTCCCAAGGATCATAATTTACTAACGCGATTTCATCCGCAAATTCTTGATAAAATTTATTCATATCTTCGGCGTTTTGATTTGAGTTAATCTTGACTCCTGAAATTCGGATTCTTAGTTTAGAATTTTTATAATTTTTTTCTCTTATGCTTTTAAGCAGTTCAAGATTTTTCATTATTCTCTCAAAATTTGCATTAACTCTTATTTTTTCATAATTTTCTTTATTTTTTTCATCTATCGATAAAACTAGTGATTGAAGATCTGAAGATAACAATTCGTTAATTTTTTTTTCATCAAGTAATGTAGCATTTGTGTTTAATTTGAGACCCAAAAATTTTCCCTCACAATATTTGAGAAATTTTCCTAATTCTGGATGTAGCGTAGGCTCGCCTCTTGAGGCAAAAGTTACAGCCTCTATTTTTCCATCAATTTCATCAATTACTTTTTTTAAAAGATCAAACTTCATGTAGCCCATAAACCCTTTTGATTTTGATGAAAAAGTTTTATCTTTTTGATAACACATTACACATCGTAAATTACATATAGAGGTAGGTTCAATTTGAATATTCGGAGGGTATTCATCATAAATGCTTAATTTTGGAAAAATATTATATTTATATCTATAGATCACGTACCTAATAATATCTTTTTCTTTTAAATTTAGAAATTCGTGTATTTCATGGCCTGAGAGTATGAATTCGTCTTCATTTTGTAAAAAGTTCTTTTCTTTAAATATCTTATAACTTTTTATTACTTTTTGAATTAATTTGCTATCAGAAGAGGATAAATTACGGTTTTTTTGAAAACTGGATATTATTTTTTTACTAATAAGTTCATTAAAATTTGTCTTAGGTAATAAATATTTATTCTCTTGATTAGAATTTATATAATTCCCTGATTTAAAAACCTTCTGTCTAATTTTTGGTTTTTCTGTAATTATATTTGATTTATCGTTCATCTTATTTTTTTACTAATTGGTTATTTATTTCTGATTTTAATTCATCATATTCTCTCATTTTTCTTTTCATAAACTCTATTGTTAAGTTAACTCTCAAATCAATGCCTTTTGAGGTTAAAACATATTTTTTGATATAATTTATTTTTTTAGAATTGTTTTTAAAATTTTCTATTTTTATCAAACCTTTTTTATGAAGTTCTTTTAAACAATAATTTAATTTTCCTAAACTAAATCCTAAATCTTTTGCAAGTTCTCTTTGTGTAGAACTTGGTTTATTTTGAATTTTTCTTAGTAAATCAAAATGGTCTTCGCTATTTCTCATAAGTTCAATTTTTGAACAAACATAGCGTTCAAATGTTGAACGGTCAATTAAATAATTATATTACTTGGAAAATATCGTACAAAAAATTTTTTTCAGTGCATAAATCAAGCCAATTGAGCTATTAGTACTGGTTAGCTACATGCGTTACCGCACTTCCACACCCAGCCT
>MDTA01219102.1_pt1 | contig 15069 bp, 14 predicted proteins | sample 811151 | NCBI WGS metagenome assembly MDTA01 (sample SAMN05326648, study PRJNA326480) | marine metagenome | isolation source: seawater | place: Indian Ocean: South | collected 2010 | reverse complement strand
AGTTTTCATGAAAATATGTTTTCCATTCGCCACAAGTTGCCAATACCATTTCTATAATTTCCTTTTTTTTATAATCTGATGTTTTTAAACATTCGCTCAAGACATACAATGTATTGAAATGTTCGCAAGCATCTTTTTTTTTCAGATTTTGGAGACAAACATCGACGATCTTACTGTCTATTAACTTTTCTGTTAAATTGAATAAAGAAAAGCCCATTAAAAGTTTCATCCATCCTCCAATTAAAACTAAATCATTATTTTTTTTATTATCCTTAAAATAGATTTTTTTATACTTTATTGCTTCGTCTAAACAAAGTTTGGAAATGCGTAGTTTTTTTTCTTCTGATAAATCTGAATATTTAATAAAGAATAAAAGGTGATTTATGTGGCTGGAAGCCCCCCAGACGTTCCCCCAATTTTGTGATCTAAAGTAATTAATAATGCCTTTCTGGTTAAAATCAAGCTCTTGTGGAGGCTCAATTTCATACCCCAGATTTATGAGAGCCGCTAGGGCTTGTCTAGTTTCTGCTCTTTCATTAAGTTCATTACTTAAATATTTGAGATTTAAAGTTCTTATGGCAGTTTTTACTCTGCCAAAAAAATTATTTTTCTTAATTTCAGAGTCAAAAAAAAAGCCATCTTTTTGCCTAAAAGACAAAATATAATTAATTAGATCATTACGCTCTTCCTCAATAGCGTCAAGAATGAAAAGTATTCTGGTAGCAAAAGTAGAATTTGCTAAACCCCAATGCTCATTTTTGAATATATCTCCCGAAGGAGATAGCTTATATTTACCTGGTTTATCTTTTACCTTAAGAGACTTTACAAATTCTGGTAATTCCTTTTTAAGTTTAAATATGAAAGCACTAAATTCAGTTTCGTTCATTAAGAGTTTCTTTTCTTATTAGATAATTTCCTAAAACTAAAATATCAAGTCCGGTATCGTAAAAACACTTAATCGCTTCTCTAGGATTGCAAACTATTGGCTCTCCTTTTATGTTGAAAGAAGTATTTAGCAAAACGTACTCATTAGTTAATTTTCCAAAATTATTTATTAATGAGTAATATCTTTTATTAACTTTCTCTATTACTTTTTGAGGCCTTGCAGAATTATCTACGTGTATAACAGCTGGTATCCTTTCCTGGATGCCTTTTTTAGCTTCAAAGGATGTAACCATAAATAATTCATCTCTCGGTTTATTAAGATAATCATCATATTTTGAATCAAGGATGCTCGGACAAAAAGGTCTAAATTTCTCTCTATATTTTACTTTTGCATTAATAATATCTTTATTATCCTTATGAATTGGACTCATCAAGATAGATCTATTTCCCAGAGCTCTAGGGCCAGATTCCATTCTTCCTTGAAACCAACCCACAACTAGGTTTTTGGATAAGTACTCAGCAGTAATCTTTTCTATATCCTCATGAAACTCATATTTTATTGATCTATCTTCAAGAATAATCTTAATTTCTTCATTTGAAAATTCAGGACCCAAATATAAACTTTCCAATCTTTCGTGCTGATTATCTAAATTATTTTGATACCAATGATATAAGCATGCTCCAACTGCAAGGCCAGCATCGCCAGGATTAGGATAGATCCATTGGGCATCTAATTCATTTGAGTACCATAAATTTTGATTGAATTTTACATTCATAAAAAAACCACCTGAGCAAACAACTTTTTTAATCTTTTTTTTCTTTACCCAGGGAAGAATAATATTCATAGCTTGTTCCTCTGAAACTCTTTGTACTTCTGCAGCAAAATTTTCCTTTCCAAGTTTATTGCATATTAAAGACAAGTCATAAGATTGTTTTCCATGATAATGAACACCACCATGATCCTTCCAAATACCAAATCCTTTATAGTCATGTCCAGTTTTTAGCATCCCATCTTGATACTGTGGATGAAATCCATCAAGCGAGCCATTTGAAGGAGTTCCGTATGGAGCCAAACCCATCACTTTCCATTCCTCGCTTCCGTGCCTCCATTCTAAACCTTCCGTTGCAAGCCCATAGAACCAGCCCAAAGATCCTTTTCCATCAATTCTAAGTAAATTCTTAATCTTATTTTTGTACACCTCCCATACTGCAACAGAGGTATTGTCACCAATTCCGTCCATAGTGAAGGCAAGTACTTTTTCGTTAATATCTATTCCTGATGTATACGCAGCTGATGCAGCATGACAAAGATGATGATCATAAAATTTTATTTCACATTCCTCTGAAATTAACCAAGGTTTTTGATAAATTGGAAGAGAAATTTTTGACGGTATTCTCCCCAAGAAACTATTAATTTTGTATTTCCAAGAATTAAAAAATTTCTCTTCTTCTCTTTTTGGTAATTTGAAAAATGAAGTAATATCGTGTTGCTTATTTACAGAAGGAAATACTAAAGCATCTAGATCTAGGGAGCTAATTCCAGCTTTTTTTAAACAATATTCAATAGATTTGATTGGAAAGGAAGTGTCGTTTTTTATCCTTGAAAATCTTTCTTCAGCCACATCAGCAACTATTTCACCATCAATTAAAATAGCAGCACTAGAATCATGTCCATATCTAAGAGAGAGTATCTTCATATAAGTATTTAAAGGGATTAATGATTTAAACTTTCTGAGATTAATTTACTTATTATATTCCATAAGTCATCTGTTTTATCTTTTTCTTTTTTTGCAGAAATTATCAACTTTTGTCTGATTCCATTTAAGTTTTCTTCTTTTAAAGTGTCTTTTAATTTCTTTTTAAGTTCTGTTGTAGAAATTTCATTTTCTATAAGACCATCTAGATGATTGTAAGCGTCAAGCAAAGATTCATATTTGTGGCTCCATGAAGTTGAGAAGCATGGCACACTTTGTGAAAGGCAGCTAATTAATGAGTGATATCTACTACAAAAAACAAACTTTGAATGTTTTATAATTTTTTTTAGATCTAATGAAGATTTTGAAGAGTATAAAGGCAGCTTAGTTTCTAGATTTTCATTTATTTTTTGTGCCAATTCAAAATCCCCCATTTCATGAATTAAAAAAATTGGATTAAGTTTTTCTTCAATAAGTAGTTTGGAAACTACTCTAAGTTGAGATAAATAATTATCAGGATCTTTGGCATGTAAAAGCATTTTTGTATTTGGAATTATGCAGCAATACTCATTACCAAAATTAAGATGACTATCCCTCCTAACATCATATTCAACCGATAATGAATTAGTGAAGTCTGGTTTAAGAATAATTTTTTCACTTTTAGAGACCTCATTTAAATAAGCCAAAGATACTTCATCCCTTGCAAATACTAGGTTTGAATTTTTGATAATCTTTGCCATGAGTTTTTTTGATTTTTTTGAAAATGGGCCAAATGCTTGTGGCATAAGTATAATTTTTGCTCCCTTATCTTTATATTTTTTATACAAATTAGCTGTATTTTTGAGCAATTTATGATTATTTTTCCATTGATCTCCATAGGCAAATCCAGATAAATCAAAGATGACATCAATATCCTTTCTGATTGCTACCTTATGCTTTAGAAAAATAAATTTTAAAAATAATATGAAGGTATTTAATAAATTAATTTTAAAATTTTCTAAGGACAAGATTGGTATTAAATTTAGTTCAAGTAATATTTTTATATCATCTTTGCTATGGCCGCTTTGATTGAAACAGATATCTAAATTTGGAAATTTTTTTTTGAGAAATTCTAACGAAGATAGAAGCATCAGTTCAGAACCTTTATTTGCTAAATTAAACTTTCTTAGCTCTATCAAAATTATTTAACCTCTTCAAAAATTAAGGCAGAATCTTTTTTTTGAGAATAAGGAGTTTTTTCCTCTAAATCTCCATAACCGATTGCCAGAAGCATTATCACTCTTTCCGATTTTTTTAATGGAACCAATTTTCTTATTGATTCATCTTTTTTTGAGTCATCAGGCCAATTTATAGTGCAAGTATGCATCCCTAGACTCTTCAAGGCTAAAATTAATTGCATTGTTGCGAGGGATGAATCGATGTAAATCAAGTGTCTATCTCGTTCATACTCATAGAATGAAAGATCTCCAGCGATTGCCATGATACATGGAATATTTTCTGAAAAAGTAGAAGCTCCTCCAGCACAATCAGCTATTTTTTTTACAGTTGATTTGTTAAAAGAGGTATAAAATTTGTATGGAATCCTATTGCATGCAGAAGGGGCAGAAGCCGAAGAATTTATTGCAGAAATTACCTTTTGTTTATTTATTTCTTTATTATTAAACCATCTTACGGATTTTCTATTAGTCATGAATTGATTTAGATCAGAAAAATTGATTAAGTTTTTTTCATATTCTTTAACCTTTTGAGGGACAAAAACTTCAACACCATATGAGGTAAATTCTCTCTGTATTCTTGAAAATCTTTTTGATGCCGCTTCTATAATATCTGAGCCACTACATTCATTGAAGAAATTTTCCAAGACTTCAAAAGCCCATTTTAATTCCTCTCTAGAGTAGTTTTTTAATTCTGAAACATCCTCCAAGATAGATAAGGTCTTGTTTATGTAACCCTCAGCAAAGAAAGACTTTTTATCCTTCATTATTAAGCCTTTTTCAAGTCTGTGAATATTTCTTCTTAGCATCGAAGAAGTTTTGCCATATTCAATAAGGTTTCTATTGAATTCCTTTTTACTTTCTTTCAGAGCTTGGATTTCAGAATTAAATATAGGATTGAAAAAAAAATAATAAATTTTAGTTCCAAAAGATGAGGACAAAAGTAAACTTTTTATTATATTTTTCATAATATGAATAATTCAACTTGTGAAATAAAAATTATCAATATTAATAATGTCTTTTCCTTGAGGTGTCTACTTCGTCTGAATTTTTATTTTTAGTTTTGCTAAAAAAAATCTTTACACTATCTGGAACTAATCTTTTCAGATTATCTTGAAAAGAAGTTGTTTTTTTCGAATTAATTTCTTTATTTTTAAAATCTAAGTTCTCCCAACTAATTTTAAATTTTTCTTCGGATTCTGTGTACCAAAGATTTCCATAAAGCTGAGTTCTTTGAGTAGACAGATGATTATATTCTGCTTTCACTCCATGATAGGAATCACTGTGTGGTGAGAAAATAACAATTGAGTTATTTTTAGTCTGTTTAAAATCAGTTGAGCACTAGTCCCAAGGAATCCAACATCTTTCAAAATCTGGGTTTCCCTCCCAAACTTCTGTTATGTATTTTCTTGATTCATTTAATTTTAAGTAATGAGTATGATAATTTATCGAATCAGAATCATTTGCTGGATTTATATTGACCATGAATGTAAGAGCTTTTTTTCTTAAATCTGGATGAGGACTAATTTCATATCCATCTAAATACTTTTGAATACCAGAATCTTGAGTACAGTTATTAAATTCAATGTTGAATTTTTTGGCTAGAGCTGAATTAAAATCGTAACTATTTATAAAGTCCTTTAAAGATTTTATTATATTCGTATTCGGTTTTTTCAGTCTCAAAACCATTCCAAAACTTTCGCATGCTGAATGGATATTTACGTTTGATGAGTTTTCTTTGTTTTGTCGCCAATCAAGATAATCCTCTTTGTTTGTGATACAGCCAGGAAAGGGGACTATTTTGTAACCAGATGAAAATAATTTTTCAAAAAGATCATTATCATCGTTAGCTTTACTTAAAAATATTTCTGGAGAGGAAACAATTTCGTTAAAGTCATCCTGCTTAAGAAAGTTTTCTATATAAATATGTTTAAAAGGAGCATTTGAAAAATCAGCTTCCTCTATTTTATTAATTAAATAATTGAAATTACTCACGTTTTTATATTATAAATCCTTTAAAATTTTTTTCTTATGATTTTATATGGGACTCTTATAAAAATTAAAAAGGCGTAAAGTATTTGAAAAAAAGCTTCTCTAGTGCTCTTAAAAAAATAAAAAATCAAAAAAGATGATATGAAATAGGATAAGACTGTAGAGTATGCAGCTCCTATTAAACCCATATTAGGAATCAAATAAAGATTTAGAATTATATTTAATCCACACCCTATAATTTGAGTAATTAAGTTAATTTTTAGTATGTCTTTAAGAAAGACCCATCTTCTGAATGCTGCTCTGACATAAACCAAAATAATTGAAATAGAGTGAACTTTTAAAACACTGCTCGCCAAAGAAAAACTTTCTCCATAAAGCAGGTAAATTATGTGGTCGGAAAGAACAAAAATTACCAAAAATAAAAAGAAACTTAACAAAAATAACCCATCATATATTTGCTGTTGCAATCTGGCAAAATCTTGATAATTTTTCTTTAATAAATCAGTTAATACTGGAAATAAAGGAATTAAGAGTATGTTGGGAATGAAATATATCGCTTCTGTTATTCTTGAAGCTGCCGAATAAAGACCGGTTGAGTAATCCCCCAGAAAATGATTTATCATTATTATGTCAATCTTCAATAAAATAACGGCAAAAAAAGTAGATATTAATGATAAAAAACTATTACTTATAATATCTCTATATTTTTGATAATTAAAATCGAGATCGAATAGATTTATTTTTGTTGTTTTATAAAAAAATAAAAATCCAAATAGAGCTAAAATTAAAAGGCTAATGAAGCTTATAAAACCAAAATAAACTAGGCTTAAGCTTAAAAGAACGAAACTAATTCTAGATAAAAAAGCAATGAAATTAGATAAAAATTTCGTAAAAAATATGTATTTTGTTAATACTTCTGCTTGCATCCAACTTATAAAGACATTGAATGGATTTAAAAGTAAGCAAAAGGATAATATCAAGATTATTATAAATTTTGATGAATCAACATTTGTAGAAATTGTTGCATAAATCAATAAAAGAATTAATGAGACTATAGATCCAGCTAACTTTACAAAGAAAATAGTGCCCATTGTTTGTTTCATATCACTTTTATTTATGAGTATTTCTTTTGTCGCAAGATCTTGGAGGCCCATATGGCTTCCAATAGAGGCTATAGCAAACAATCCAAGACAGAAAGACAAGATCCCAAAATTACTAGGTCCAAGATACCTAGCTACAATGATTGTTCCTAAAAAACCAAGAAAAAAGCTCAATATATTTTCAAGAAATAACAAGGATGATTTCTTATAAAAATCTTTTAGATTGAAAAATTTCATTATTAAATTAGCTATAAATTAGATTTATTTACCTAGCCAAAATGGAGTTGCAAGCCCTTTTGGAGCTTTTAAAAATTCTTGCTCATATGCTTTCTTTTTTTCAATTAGAAAAAAAATACAAGTGGAAGAATTAGGAAAAAATCTGGCTAAGATTCTGGCAATTTTGCTAGGAAACGGGACAAAATTTGCGCCTTTGAAACTTTTAATAACATATTTATCTCTTATAATATTTTTAAGAAATTTTTGATAACCATCTTTAGTAAAACCTCGAATATGAGCTCCATCCAAGGAAATACAATAAGGTTGCTTTCCATTTAAGGCTAAATTTATGCGATTATAATAGGCTGCCAAATTTGGTACGCCTATAATTAAATGACCACCAACTTTTAAAGTTCTAAATATTTCATGATGTATCCAGAAAATTTCTTTACAATGCTCTAAAACTTGATTTGCTATCACTAAATCAAGAGATTCTTTTTCGTAAGGAAATTCTTCTTTTTCAATATCAATACTAGATATATTTATTTCTTCTTTCTTTAAGATTTCTATAGAAGGTTTAAAGTTTTCGATTGCACCGATATTTATATTATCTCTTAAAGATTTTATGATTTCTAAATCTCTACCATTCCCAGCCCCAACATCAAGCACATCTTCAAAGCTGATCTCTCCAAGCCATGATCTTATGATAGCTTCCCCATAATTAAGGGATCTATCATTTAATTCATTAATTTTTTTTATTAAATAATTCAATTTAAAATATCTTTCCTTTAATTTTATTTAACTTATCAAGGACAAATGAGTTATTAAATCTTATCCATTCAATGGTACTTAACTTTCTTATTTTTAAAGAGTTTTCTTTATCAGACTCTCTCATTAATATTTCTTCAAAAAATTTTAAAACTAATTTATTTTGTACTTCATGATCAAAATAACTTTGATGAGTAGCAAACATTTTCTCAGCAATGCTATTTCTTAATTCATGATCCTTTATCAATTTTTCAAGAGCATTTACCCATCCGCCTGTAGAATATGCTAAAAATCCATTTTCTCCATTTTTAATAAAGTTTATATGACTGGGAGTTATTTCAGCGACTACTGGAATGTGTAAACGTGAAAAAATAATCATCCGTCCAGGATTAGATAGCATTTTAAATCTAATAAGGTAATCATCATCATTCCCTAAAAAAAATTTACTAACTTTACTCTTTCTTTTGGCGCTTTTTTTTACAGGTACTAACGATGGAACTATCCCGATATCACAATCTTTTAATTCACTTAAATATGAATCCTCGGACCATTGGATATCTTTGATTGAAATATTCCTTGGCCTACCTATTTCCCATTTACCAAGTTCTTTGATGTTATAAATTGCCTTTAATTTTATTTGATATTTCTCTCCTAAAATTTCTAGTGCTCTTGTAAGATTAGGAAAAATACTTGTTAGATGTACTTTATTTCCATGATAACCAATGGAAATCTCATTTGTTTCATCGTGTACTTTTTTTTGAATCGAAATATCAGGATATTCATAATAAGTATGAACTGGTTTATTAAAATCAAGCCAAAAATCATTCATTTCAATACTATCAACAATAAAAAAATCTATAACAGGCAAGTATTTTTTAATTAATTTACGAGATCTAGGATCTACAACACCTATTTTGATGTCTGGATTTTCTTTCAATGCAAATTTTATTTCTTCCAAATCTTCTAAATAAGATGGGAATAAAGCAATATTATATTTTTCATAATTTTTGAAATCATTTATTGAAATATTTTGGATTTTTTTAAAACCAGCAGCATAAAAAGAAGAAGTGGGGTTATTAGGAAAATTAGAATTAAATGTTATTTTCACGAAAAAATAAGGGTTTTAGGATATTATACGCATCAATTTTACGAATATTTTAATGAAAGAAATAAAAAAAGCACTGGTTTTGGGGGGTGGAGGATTCATTGGTTCCCATCTTGTAAAAAGGTTAAAGGGAGACGGATTTTGGGTAAGAGCTGTCGACTTAAAGAAGCCAGAATTTTCTGATTCCTTTGCCGATGAATTTTTAATTGGTGACTTAAGGGATCAGATTTTTTGCTCAGATGTATTAGATTCTTCTTTTGACGAAATTTATCAATTAGCTGCAGATATGGGTGGAGCTGGGTTTATCTTTACGGGAGAAAATGACGCAGACATTATGCACAATTCAGCAACTATAAACTTAAATGTTTTAGATAACATGGTTAAAAAAAATAATAAAAAAATTTTTTATTCTGGCTCCGCGTGCATGTACCCTGAGTTTAATCAAGTTGATCCAGAGAATCCAATTTGTTCTGAAGATTCTGCATATCCAGCCAATCCAGATAGTGAGTATGGTTGGGAAAAGTTGTTCAGTGAGAGGCTTTACTTAGCGTATTCAAGAAATTTTGGAATAGACGTAAGTATCGCTAGATACCATAACATTTTTGGACCTGAGGGTACGTTTGAAGGAGGAAGAGAAAAAGCTCCTGCAGCTTTATGCAGAAAAATTGCTTTGGCAAATACTGAAGACGAAATCGAAGTTTGGGGTACTGGAAATCAGACTAGATCTTTTCTATACATAGATGAGTGTATAGAGGGAACTATAAGATTGATGAGGTCAAACTTTTCAGGACCAGTAAATATCGGCTCTGAAGAAATGGTTTCAATCTCAAAACTTGTAGATATGATATCTTCAATAAGTAATAAAAAAATAACAAAAAAATTTATTGATGGGCCAGAAGGAGTCAAGGGAAGAAATTCTGATAATAATCTAATAAAAGATAAACTCAACTGGGCGCCGAGTCTCCCACTAATCAAAGGGCTTGAGACAACTTACAACTGGATCTTTGATCAATTAAATAAATAATTGATTACATGGTTTTTTTGCTACTTTTAAATCGGATTAAAATTTTTTTCTACAAAAAGAGATTTAAAAAAATTCAACCCGGCTTCTATAAAAATTTTTTTCAAGAAAAATCCAATAAATTTATTATTGACCTATCAAATTTAAAATTAGAGCATTTTGGAGATCAACTTTTTTTTATTCTGCCTATTTCTTGCTCATCAGATAAAGATATCTATACATTTAAAATTGATAAAAAATGGGAACAACTTTATAAGTCATTCAACCTAAAATTCACTTATAACGAACTATGCTGTTTTGATAAAAATGAATTTACATTAATTACGACTTTTAGATCATTCGTGGAGCTTGAAAAAAAAAACCATTTTAAGAAAATTATTTTATTTGACTCAATGGACAAGCAGATGGTCGATCCTTTATGCACCGAGATATCAAAATTTTTGAATATGAATATCAAAGACACCAGATATGAGAATTCTACCCTAGATCTAAGTCATTTAAATAAAAATGAAAGTTTGGAAAAAAATTTGCAAGAAAATTTTTATGTCTTTAATGATGTAATATATTCAAGATCATTCATAAGGCCATTTTTAATAAGTTCTTTAAGAAGATTTGTATTTAAAAACCTATTTCGATTTAAAAAATTAATTCAAGTTGGCGGAGAACGTGATTCTGATAGCAATACTTCTATTAATGAAAGTAATATCCTTAATTTAGTAGATAAAAGAGGAAAATTATCTTTCTTAGAATTATTTTATATTTTGAATCATGAAAATTGTATGGGATATATAGGCTTTGATAATGCAATCATGCATCTTTCATTATTTTTTAATAAAACAGCTTTCGTCAAATTTAGAGGAAGATTTTTAAAAAAAAATAGAAATTATCATATGAGATGTGTGAATTGTGCTGTTGGCCATTATGCCAAAGGACTTATAACATACATAAAATGAAATCTATAAAAGTTAGAAAAGCTGTCATCCCGGTTGCTGGGCTAGGTACTAGAATGCTACCTGCATCTAAAGCAATTCCAAAAGAAATGTTTCCAATTATTGATAAGCCAATAATTCAACATATTGTAGAAGAAATTAATTTTGCTGGCTTTGAAGAAATTATCTTCGTCACTCATTCCAGTAAAAACTCCATTCAGAATCACTTCGACACAAGTTTTGAACTCGAAAATTCCTTAGAAAAAAAACTAAAGAGACCCCTTTTAAACGAACTTAAGGAAATTAATAATTTCAATACCAAGATTATTAGTGTTAGGCAAGGTGAGGCTCTTGGCTTAGGACATGCCATTCTGCAATCCAAGAATGCGGTATCTGGAGAACCTTTTGCTGTGATCTTGCCAGACAGAGTTATGAATAAATTTGAAATAAATTTAAGAAAGGATAACCTTGCTTTTATGAAAAAACATTTTGATAAGTTTCAATCGAATATCATTCTTATTGAGAAAATTGAAAAGAAATTTTCAAATATGTATGGAATGGTAAAAGAAAAAATATTAAAACAAGATTCTTGTAATATTCTTCTGGACATATTAGAAAAACCATCAATTGAAAATTCTCCCAGTAATAAAGCGGTTCTCGGAAGATATATATTTAAAAATAATATTTTTGATTCTTTGGAGTATGTAGCTGCAAGAAATAAAAAAAGTAAAAAAGAAATTGAACTTACAGATGCTATAAAGCACTACATTAAAAATTCTGAAACTATATTCACTTCTTTAAGCAAGGGAGAGTGCTTTGATTGTGGAAATAAGATGGGATATCTTAAAGCAATTCTCTATTATGCAAAAAATCACAAAGATACGAGTAAAGCGTTTAAAAAAATTATTTCAGAATTATCTTGATTTATAGAGTATTTAGTTTTTTTAAAAGGCCTTCCAAAAAAGAAGTTGTTTATATCGATTCTGATGAAATGCTCGATACATCATTATTAGAAATTGAAGAGTTTAATAAAATAGCTATTGATACTGAGTTTAATTGGAGAAATACTTATTTTCCTGAACTTTGTCTAGTTCAAATAGCAACCTCAAAAAAAGTTTATATATTTGATGTAAAAATAAATTTAAATTTTGATGGCATGAGAAAAATATTTGAAAACAAAAATATTTTAAAAATCTTCCATGCTATGAGAAATGATATTTCTATTTTAAAGCATTTTTTTAATTCAGATTTTATAAATGTATCTGATACCCAAATCGCAGAAAAAGTAATACAACAATCAAATGACGCAAGCTTTGGCTATAAAGATCTAGTTAAAAAATACCTCAATATAAATATTGATAAAAGTGAAACAAATTCTGACTGGAAGAAAAGACCACTGAAGAAAAATCAAATTAGATATGCAGCAGACGATGTTAGATATTTGATAGAACTTATGGATGAACTAAAATTAAAATTAAAAAAATACGATGTTAAGATGGAATTTTTTGAACTTTGTGAAAGAGAGCTAAATATCTCAAAAGAATCTTTTTCAAAATTAAGACTGAAAAAGTTTAAAAAAAATAAGAATAGATCTTCTTTAGAGCAAAAAATTTTCTTATGGAGGGAGAAAGAGGCGGAATTAGATAATGTTCCACCAAATAAAATATTCAAAGAAAGTAATATTAAAAAATTAGGAAATTACTTACTTTCAGATAACATCCAAGAAATTGATTGGATCTTTAATGATAATAATATGATAGAAAAGTTCAAAAGAGATTTTCATTGATTAACCTAGCTTTTTTCATTTATTTTATCTTATGTTTTTTTTCTGCCTATTTAGTCAGAAAAGTATTAACTATTTCTCCAATTAAGCAGATTGCATATGCCTTTTTCCTCAGTTTTTTTATATCTGCATGGTTTTCAACACCAGGGAGTAACAACATTGCTCCAATATTTTCTATTTTTTTTATGGAAATAATTGGGCAGGAAAATATAAATTTTGATAGGTTAATGAGACCTTTCTTTACAATTTTTTTTATAATTTTATTCTTTGATACTTTATTTTCTTACTTAAAGAAAAAGGCTTAAAAATTGATAATTTCCATTTTTGGGTTATCCGAAGTATCTATTATTCCAACACTATTTTTTCCTTTCATTATTCCAGCACATTCTCCAGGATTAAATATGAATGTACCTTTATAAATTTCGTCTCTAAATCTATGAGTATGTCCATGAACAATAATATTTCCAGATTTATAAAATCTATCTTCTATATCACTTGGGTCATGAACAGCAAATAAGAATCTTTTTTCAGATATTTTAATTTCTAATGTATCTTGAAATATAAATCCCCGATCATCGCAAACTTCAAGTAATTCCTTCTTTTCACCTTGATCATTATTACCAAAAACCCCTTTTAAGGGGACATTGAGCAGATCAAAAGCCTTTAAAGTTTTTGGGAGACTTATATCTCCAGTATGAATGACAAAATCTAAATCATAAGAATTAAAAATGTCGCAAATTTTTGCGACATTTTTTAAGTTGTTATGGGTATCGCCGGTGAGGCCTATTTTCAAGATTAGACTTAATTAGTTTTCTCGAGGATATGGATTCCACAAGCTGTTCCGAGCCCAATAACATGTGTCATTCCAATTTTTGCACCTTCTACTTGTCTTGCACCAGCCTCTCCTCTTAAATGTGTGCAAACTTCATAAATGTTTGCTATTCCAGTTGCACCAAGTGGGTGACCTTTAGATAGCAAACCTCCAGAGACATTCACTGGAACTTTTCCCCCGAGTTCAACATGACCTTCATCGATCATTCTTCCTGCCTCCCCATCTTTACAAAGACCAAGATTTTCATAATGAAGCATTTCAGCAGTTGCAAAACAATCATGGAGTTCTACAAGGTTGACATCTTCGGGTCCTATACCTGCTTGTTCATAGGCATCTTTTGCAGCAAGTCTAGTGCATGCATTTACATCGGGCATCACTAAATCTCTGTCAGTGTATGGATCACTTGCCATTGCCGAAGCTCTTACTTTTACCGCTCTTGACATTCCTAGTTCTCTAGCTTTCTTTTCAGATACTAAAACAGCAGCTGCAGAACCATCTACATTCACAGAGCACATGAGCTTAGTATTTGGGTAAGAAATCATTTCTGCATTCATTACTTCATCTAAAGGCGTTTCAATTTGGTACATAGCCTTTGGATTCATTGTTGAATGATGATGGTTTTTGACAGAAATTTTCGCAAATTGCTCAAAAGTTGTTCCGTATTCCTTAGTATGCTCCATGCCAGCTTCAGCAAAAACACAAGGCATTGTTCCTGATCCAAGCAAACCTTCTTTAGGTATGCCGTCGCCACCACCAGCTCCACCCAGGAGACCTTTACCCATTTGCTCAACACCCACAGCAAGAACAACGTCATACATTCCAGCTTTAATAGACATCCAGGCTTCTCTAAAAGCAGTTGCACCAGTTGCACAAGCATTTGCAACATTGACAACGGGCATTCCGGTTTGACCAATTTCCTGAAGAATTCTTTGACCTACCATTGCATTAGCTTGACCAAGGTTTCCACAATAAAGAGCTTGCATGTCTTGGATACCCAGACCGGCATCATCTAAGGCCATTAAAGCTGCTTCTGCTCCAATATTTGGAACACTTCTGTCTGGAAATCTTCCAAACTTAATCATATCAACACCCATTACATAAACATCACTCATAATTTAACCTCACTTAAGCTGGTTCAAAAAAATAACTCAGATAAGAGTTTCCTTCTTTATCTTTTCTGCCTAACGCATCGCCATAAGTTATTTTTACTGGCATATTAAATTTTATTTTATCAGGATCTGGATCAATATTTATTAAATTTCCTTTAATTGTTCCTCCATCGTCAAGATCTACTATTGCAGAGATGTAAGGAACATCGATTCCGGGAAAAGATCTAAAAACTATTGCGTAGCTATGCAATATTCCAGTTTCGGAAAGTTTGATAACTTCCATCTCATTTCTTGCAAAACACTTTGAACATACATTTCTTTCACCTAAATAGGTTGATCCACACTTCTTACAACGATAGCCTTCCAAATATGGATCCCCACTTTCAGGAATTTTTAAAAAATCTACCACAGGTAGAGGCTT
>MDTA01183631.1_pt1 | contig 15070 bp, 15 predicted proteins | sample 811151 | NCBI WGS metagenome assembly MDTA01 (sample SAMN05326648, study PRJNA326480) | marine metagenome | isolation source: seawater | place: Indian Ocean: South | collected 2010 | reverse complement strand
CTATTATATCTCCAGCTTTAACTTTATCGCCTACCTTAACTAACCATTTGTTAATATTACCCTCTGTCATTGTGGGTGATAAAGCTGGCATTAAGATTTCAAGAGACATAGAAATAAATTTTACAAATACACATCGGTATAAAGCTCTGAAACATCAGGGTAAGGGTTGTCTAATGCAAATTCAGCTGCAACTTTGATTTCTGAAATTATATTCGCATTGATTTTTTCTAAATCTTTTTCAGTAGCAATTTTATTTTTTAAAATTTTTTGCTTAACAATATCAATAGGATCATTATCTTTATACAATTCTAATTCTTTTTTTGTTCTGTATTGTGCGGGATCAGACATAGAGTGACCTCTATACCTGTATGTTTGGACTTCTAAAATATAAGGGCCTTTACCACTTCGAACATAGTCCCCTGCTTTGTTTGCTGATTTTATTACCTTAAACACATTCATGCCATCTACAATTTCTCCTGGGATGCCGAAAGCTTCGCCTCTTTTATAAAGCTCACTACCAGCTGAAGCTCTATCAACTGATGTTCCCATACCGTATTTATTATTTTCAATTATATAAAGTATAGGTAACTTCCATAATGATGCTAAATTAAAAGCTTCAAATACCTGGCCATTATTCATGGCCCCATCACCAATGTATGTTCTACAAATATTTTTTTCTTTTCTATATTTATGAGTAAAGGCTATTCCTGTGCCTATTGGAACCTGCGCACCTACAATTCCATGACCACCATAAAAATTATTTTTTTTAGAAAACATATGCATTGAGCCGCCTTTTCCAGAAGAGTAGCCATCTTTTCTACCTGTTAATTCAGCCATTATTTTTTTTGTATCAAGGCCTCTCGCAATCATATGGCCATGATCTCTATAGGTAGTAACAACACTATCGTTTTTATTTATTGTCATTAAAACCCCAACAACTACGGCTTCTTGACCAATATAAAGATGACAGAAACCACCTATATGGCCCATTCCATAAAGTTGAGCTGTTCTTTCCTCAAATCTCCTAATTTTTAACATATAGTTAAATATTTTTAGATAGTCTTTATTTGTAAGATTTTTGTTCATTATGTAAATTTTTGTAAATTTTTAATATGTATTTTGTAAATAAATGTCAATATAATTAATCAAAAACAACTGTAATTTCATTATTTTTCAACAAACCAATGTTCTTTCTCAATCTTTCTTCTAAATAATCTAAATCAAGTGTGTTTGGCTGTAATCTTCTAATTTTATCTTCTAAAGCAATATTTTGATATTCAAGATTGTTTAACTCTTTTGAATAGATTGTATTAATTTTTTTTAATTTAAAATAAGAAATAATACCTCTTTGACCATTGATCAAAAAATACATCAAATATAAGAATAAGAAAAAAACAAAAATAAATGAAAAAAATAAATAAAATTTATTTTTAAAAACTAAAGATTTATTCATATTTAAATTAATTAAATCAAATTATTGACGTTAATGTCAATCTTTAATTATATCTATGCCCGCAAATTTTGATTCATTGTTTAGCAACTCCTCAATCCTTATAAGCTGATTATATTTAGCAGTTCTGTCAGTTCTAGAAAGTGAACCTGTTTTTATCTGACCTGAAGAGACAGCAACAGAAAGATCAGCAATAGTAGTGTCTTCAGTTTCGCCTGAACGGTGAGAAATTATATTTGAAAAATTATTTTTTTTAGCAAAATCAATAGTATTTAAAGTTTCTGACAATGTCCCAATTTGATTTAACTTAATCAATATTGCATTTGCCGCATTTTTTTCAACACCATTTTTTAATCTATTAATATTTGTAACAAATAAATCATCTCCTACTAATTGCACTTTATTGCCTAATTCTTTAGTTAAGTTTATCCAACCATCCCAATCATCTTCAGCCATTCCATCTTCTATAGAGTAAATAGGATACATAGAAGTTAATTTTTTTAAATAATCAATCATATCATCTGAAGATAGAATTTTGTTTTCACCCTTTAAATGATAATGATTAGTTTCGTAAAATTCTGAAGAGGCTACATCTAAAGAAATTAGTACATCTTTTTTTAATTTGAGTCCTGTTATTTCAATAGATTTAATAATTAATTCTATAACTTCATTTGATGAATTAATATTTGGAGCAAAACCTCCTTCATCACCAACATTGGTGTTTAAATTTTTTGACTTTAAAATTGATTTAAGTGATTGAAATATTTCACAACCATATCTTAAAGCTTCAGAAAAACTATTTGCTCCTAAAGGAGCAATCATAAATTCTTGAATATCTACATTATTATCAGCATGGCTCCCACCATTAATAATATTCATCATAGGTACAGGTAGTAAATATTTTTTATCCTTAGAAATAAAATTAAAAAAAGGTATTTTTTCAAAATTAGATAAACTTTTTGCAAAAGCCAAACTCGCTGCTAAGGTAGTGTTTGCACCCAGGCTAGACTTATTTTCTGTACCATCTAGTTGTAAAAGAAAATTATCAAAATTTTCAATATTATCAAAATTTTTATTAATCAATTCTTTTGATAATTTTTCATTTATATTTTTTACTGCTTTTAAAACGCCCTTACCATTATAACGTTGAGAGTCTCCGTCTCTAATTTCTAGTGCCTCATGTTTTCCAGTGGAAGCCCCGCTTGGAACAGAAGCTCTGCCAAAAGAGTTGTCTTCAAGAGTTATATCACATTCAATAGTTGGATTTCCTCTACTATCAAGAATTTCTCTAGAAAAAATTGATTTTACTTTAGCCATTTAATATCTTATTTGCTTATAACTCAATTTGTTTTGTAACTTGATCTAATTTAATTAACTTAGATACAAGTTTGTCTAGATTGCTTAATTGCAACATATTAGGTCCATCACTTGGGGCATTATCTGGATCTTGATGAGTTTCTATAAATATTCCAGCAACCCCTATTGCTGCCGCTGCCTTAGATAAACCTTCTATAAATTCCCTGTTGCCTCCACTCCTGTCACCTAAGCCTCCTGGTTGTTGGCATGAATGAGTCGCATCAAATATAATAGGATACTTATATTTCTTCATTATCTCTATACCTTTAAAATCAGTAATTAAATTATTATAACCAAACGAAGTACCTCTTTCAGTAATCAATATTTTTTTGTTTGAGGTGCTTTCAATTTTCAAAATTAAATTTTTAATTTCGTTTGGTGATAAAAATTGACCTTTTTTAATATTAATAATTTTATTAGTTTTACCAGCAGCAATTAATAGATCAGTTTGTCTACATAAAAAAGCTGGGATTTGTAGTATATCTACACAATCTTCATTGGCTAGAAATTCACACTGATACTCATTATGAATATCTGTTAATATTGAACAGTTTAAATTATTTTTAATTTTTTTAAAAATTGAAACTGCTTCTTTAATATCAACCCCTCTATTACTATTAATACTTGATCTATTAGCTTTATCAAAACTTGATTTATATATGAAATTTATATTATTTTTTTCACAGATTTTTTTAATAGCTTCAGCCATAAATAAACTATGTTTTTCACTCTCAATTACGCATGGACCAGCAATTAAAACAAATTGAGATTCATTAGATATATTAACTTTGTTTAATTTTATATTAATCATAATTCCTTATACAATTTTTTATAAAAGATACAAAAAGAGGATGCGGTTCTTGCGGCCTTGATTTTAATTCTGGATGATATTGAACTCCTATAAACCATTTATGATTGTTGCTTTCTAATACTTCTGGAAGTATATTATCTGGCGACATACCTGTAAATTTAAATCCATTTTCTTCAAATTTTTCTAAATAATTTATATTAACCTCATATCTATGTCTGTGTCTTTCATTGATCTCTTTTGTATTATAAATACTTTTTATTAATGAATTGTCTTTCAAAATTGCCTTATAAGAGCCTAATCTCATAGTTCCACCTTTATTACTATCCTCTGATCTTTTTTCAATTTTTTGATTATTATTCCATTCGGTCATCAAACCAATAACTGGGTAATCTGTATCTTCAAATTCAGTTGAATTAGCTTTGCTTAGATTCAATACATTTCTAGCTATTTCTATAACTGCTAATTGCATTCCAAGACAAATACCAAAAAATGGAATATTATTTTCTCTAGCATATTTAATTGAATTAATCTTTCCTTCAACACCTCTATAACCAAATCCTCCTGGCACTAATATACCATCAACCTTACTTAAGGCTTCATTGATTTGAGTATCATTTAGTTTTTCAGAGTTTAAAAATTTTATTTCAACCTTGGTATTGTTTTCTAATCCACCATGTATCAAAGCTTCAGTTAAAGATTTATAGCTATCTTTTAAATCTGTGTATTTACCAACTACACCTATTGTAGTTAATGTTTTTAAATTATTTATTTTATTAATTACTTTTTTCCAAGGATCTAAATTTAATGGATGTTTTTTTGGATCATATGAAAAATGATTTAATAAAGAAATATCTAATCCAGCGTTGTAATAGAGCAAAGGTACTTCGTATATTGAATTTGCATTTAAGGCAGGTATAACCGCTTCTTTCTTAACATTACAAAATAACGATATTTTCTCTAAAGCTTCTTCATCTATGCTTTTTTCACATCTACACATTATAATATCTGGTTGTATTCCTGCATTTAATAATTCTTTTACAGAATGTTGGGTTGGTTTGGTTTTTAACTCACCTGCTGAACTTAAGAAGGGCACAAAAGTCATGTGAATTAATGCTGATGATATTTTTTTATCATTTCTAATTTGTCTTATAGCCTCAAGAAAAGGAAGTGATTCAATATCGCCTACAGTGCCACCAATTTCATAAATAACAATATCCTCATCTTTTAAATCACTATTCATAAATAGTTTTATTTCATTTGTAACATGAGGTATTACTTGAATTGTTGAACCTAAATAGTCCCCTTTTCTTTCTTTATTCAATACATTTGAATAAATTTTACCTGATGAAATACTGTCACTTTTTTTTGAAGATTGGTTTGTAAACCTTTCATAATGACCTAAATCAAGATCAGTTTCTGCACCATCATCTGTTACAAATACTTCTCCATGCTGGTATGGACTCATTGTTCCTGGATCAACATTTAAATATGGATCTAGTTTACGTATTCTTACTTTGAAATTTCTTGATTGTAGCAGTGAAGCCAAAGATGCAGAAGCAAGACCTTTTCCTAATGAAGATGCTACACCACCCGTAATAAAAACAAAATGCATTACGGAATACCCTGATATATAATAGCTTGATCTATAGCAAGTGAATAATAGTTAATTATCTTCAGGAATAGAGGGCTCTGATGTACTTTCTAGCTCATTATTTATTGATGGAAGAGAATCAAGGATATTTTTATCAGACCCAACTGAAGCAGCAATTGTTAAAACAACACTCATTATCATAAATAATGTAGCAGTAAGAGCTGTTAATCTTGACAATAAATTTGCAGATCCTCTTGCTGACATCATTCCACCTAAGGAGCCTCCTCCTCCAAATCCCAATCCCTCATTGTCTGAGCCTTGCAGCAATACAAGTATAACTAAAAATATAGCTAAAATTAGTTGAATTACTATTAAAGTTGTCATTATGGACTTATATTTAAGTTATTAACTTTATCAAGAATAATATTAAAATTTGATGATTTGATTAAATTCATCCAAATTAAGTGAAGCTCCCCCAACAAGTAGGCCATCAACATTTTGAATTTCTAATATTTTTTTATAATTAGCGGCCTTTACAGATCCACCATAAATTACTCTAACTTGATTACTGCGCAAAACCTCTTGCTTTATAAAATCATGAATTTCTGATATTTGGTTTTGATCCGGAACCAAACCTGTTCCTATTGACCAAACAGGCTCGTATGCAATAATTATATTTTCAATATCAATATTTTTAGGAAGGGATTTACTTAATTGATCCATCAAAACTTCTTTATGTAAATTTTCTTTTCTTTGTTGTCCATTTTCACCAATGCACAAAATAGGAATTAATTTGTTATTAATTGCGTTTGTACATTTATCAAAAATTGACTTGTGCTGCTCTTTAAAAATAGATCTTCTCTCAGAGTGTCCAATTATTACAAAATCACATCCAATTTCTTTCAGCATTTTACAGCTTATCTCACCTGTATATGCACCCTCTTTAAAACTAGAGCAGTCTTGCGAACCTATAAAAAATTTTTTAGTTTTTATATAAGGGATTAATGTTGAAGGTGGGCAAACTACTAAACAATTGTTATTATCCTTGGATTTGTCAAATTGTATATTTTCTATATATTCATTTAAATAAGGAATTGAACCATTTAATTTCCAATTGGCTATTATTATTTTTTTAAATTTATCAATTTCAAGCATTATTTACTTTCACTTATAGAAACTAATATTATAGAAGCAACAAATAAATATGTTTAGAGCATTGGGAAAATCAAAAATAGCCTTTGTCTTGGCTATATTATTTGGATTAAGCTTATTTTTTTTTAGAGGTGGCTCTAAATATTCAAATATTTTTAATTCAGATAATGTAGTTGCATCAGTTTCAGGAACACCAATATCAACATCTAAATTTAACAGGACCATGCAAGTACAAATAAGTCAATTTGGTCAAATGCTTAATAAAAAATTAAGTGGAGATGAAATAAGAGCTTATCAAATACATTCACTGGTACTAGGAAGTTTAATAAATAATGCTGTTTTTGAAAATGAATTCAAAATTAACAATTATTTTATTGATGAAAAAGTTTTAGCTCAAGAAACAAAAAAAAGAGTTCCACAAATTTATAATGATAAAAATAAAATTGATGATTTGGCTTTAAACTCTTTTTTACAACAGCAAGGATTAAAAATAGATGATCTAGTGAATATAATCGATTTTGAAACAAGATCTAATATATTTGAGGACTTATTTTTTAAAGTTAATATCACAAATAAAATTAATAATAAAATTATCAATCATGATAAACATATAAGAAAAATAGAATTTATAAAATTTAATTTAAACGAATTCAATTTAGAAAATATTAAATTGGACCAACTTAATGAAAGCAATAATGAAATTTTAGATTATTATAATCAAAATATTAATGATTATATGAGTAATGAAACTAGAGATATATCTTATATTATAATTGATCCAGAAAATTATAATAATCAATTCACCCCATCAGATTCAGATATTAAAAACTATTATGATAATAATAAAAAACTTTTTTCAATTCCTGAGAAAAGAGATTTTATTCAATTTAACTTTAAAACAAAAGATGAAGCAGATACATTTTATAAAGATATAAAATTTTTTGACTCTAATAAAATAATTGATTTCGCTAGCAAAAATAATATTTTATATAATGAATTTAAAGATTTAGGCAGTAATGAAGTTTTAGAACAGCTTTCAGAAGTAATATTTGATTTAAGTAAAGACGAAATTTCAAAAGTTATCAAATCACCACTAGCCTATCACATTATAATACTTACAAATATTATATCAGAAAAAATTAAATCATTTATTGAATCATCTGAAGACATAAAGAAGACACTTTTAGAAGTAGAATTAAATAATTTTATTTCTGACTTGAAAAATAAAGTGTCAGAACAAGTAATTAATGGATCTAATATAAAAGAAATTGCAAATTCAAATAATTTAGATTTAAATTATATTAAAAAAGCAAATAATATTAATCAAAATAATTTAGAAGATGATTTAGAAGATGATTTAGAAGATCAAATAATTGCAAAAAGTTTTATAAGCAACAAAGATTATGTAAGTGATTTAATTGATTATAATAATAAATCTTTTTTATATAATGTAGATAAAATATATCCATCTACGGAATTGGACTATAATGAAATTAGTGAAAAAGTAATTCAAGACTGGCATTTTGAAAAAAAGAAAGATTTTATAACTAAAGATTTTGAAAACAAAAATAATAATGAAAATTATCTAAAAAATTTATCTTCACAGTATTCATTTGAATTAAATTTAATAGAAATTGATAAAAATAATAATTTAATTCCCAATAATTTAGTTAATAATATTTTTTTAAAGAAGATTAATGATCACATTATAATCTTTGAAAATGAAGATGTTTATATAGCAAAGATAAAAGATATAATAATGACCAATGATACAAATAATGAAGAATCAATTAATTTAATTTCTGATTTAAAAAATGCATTTGGAAATGAGATAATAAAAAATAAAAAAATTTCTACGAATGATAGTTTGATTGATGCTCTTTTGAAACAATATTAATGGAAACAAATAAAGAAAAATTTATAAAAAATTATAGTGACGGCATACCTCAAATTTTAAAAAAAAATTTAATTGCAGATATTGAAACAACAATATCTACATTAATGAAAATATCAAAGAATCAAAAATATTCTTTTTTACTTGAATCAGTAGAAGGTGGAAGCAATAAAGGTAGGTATTCCTTACTTGGTTGCGATCCTGATTTAATATGGAGTGTAAAGGACAACAAAGCTTCTATTACTTATTTAGATGAAGATTATAATTATAATGTTAGTAGTTCTCCATTAAGTTCACTTAAAGATATTATAAATATTTCAAAAATAACAAATGAAAATTTAGAAGTTCCTTATCCAATTTTAGTTGGTTATCTTGGATATCCCATGATCAAATATATGGAAAAAATTAATCTTAATAACCCAGACAAAATTAATATTCCTGAAGCTATATTAATAAGACCAAAAATTGTAGCAGTTTTTGATAACGTCAAAGATACTATTTCTTTGATGACTTTAGCTTATCCAAACAAAAATATTGATGCATTAAAAGCCTATCAAGATTGCCAAAATCTATTAGAAAATACAATGTCAAAACTTCAAGAAAATTATTTAAATTTTTCTTACAAAAATATCGAAGTCAATCATAAATTAGATTTTGTTTCAAATTACACTAAAAAAGAATATTTTGATATTGTTGAGAAAGCTAAAAAATACATTGAACAAGGTGATATTTTTCAAGTTGTTGCTTCACAAAGATTTGAAACTGAATATAACTTAAAAGCTATTAATTTATACAGATCCTTAAGACGTTTAAATCCATCTCCTTATCTTGTTAATTTAAATTTTAATGACATAGGCTTAGTTGCTTCTAGCCCTGAATTAATGGTTCAATTAAGAAATAATAAAATTACTATTAGGCCAATTGCTGGAACCAGAAAAAGAGGTAAAAATTCTTTAGAAGATATTGAATTATCAAAAGAACTACTTAATGATAAAAAAGAACTAGCTGAACATCTCATGCTATTAGATTTAGGAAGAAATGATGTAGGTAGAGTTTCTAAAATAAACTCAGTTAAAGTAACTGAAAAAATGTTGATTGAATATTATTCCCACGTTATGCATATAGTTTCAAATGTTGAAGGAAATTTAGATACAAAATACGATGCAGTTGATGCTCTAGTGGCAGGTTTTCCAGCTGGAACAGTTTCAGGAGCGCCCAAAATAAGAGCTATGGAGATTATTGAAGAACTTGAAAATGTAAATAGAAGTTTTTATGCAGGATGTATGGGTTACTTTGATTCTAATGGTGATATGGACACATGTATTAGCTTACGAACCGGCTTAGTTAAAGAAAACAAATTATACATTCAAGCAGGAGGTGGTATAGTTTATGATTCAGTAGCTGAAAACGAATATCAAGAAACTTTAAATAAGGCTAATGCATTGATGGCTGCTGCAAAAGATTCTTATAAATATATATAATGTTAATTCTAATAGATAATTATGACAGCTTTACTTATAATGTTTATCATTATTTATCAGAATTAAATGCAAAAATTAAAATATTTAGAAATGATCAAATTTCAATTGATGATATTATTAATTTAAATCCCCAGGGTATAATTATTTCACCGGGTCCTTGCTCACCGAATGAAGCGGGTATATGCTTGGAATTAATAAATAAAGTTAAAAATATTTATCCAATTTTAGGCATATGTCTTGGTCATCAATGTATTGGTCAGGCGTTTAAAAGTTCTGTAGTTAAATGTAACGAAATTATGCATGGTAAAATAGACAATATCAATCATAATAATCATAAAATTTTTAAAGATATAAATAAAACTTTCAAAGCAACTAGATATCATTCTTTAATAATTAAGAAAGAAACCCTTAGTTTAGATTTTGATATCATTGCAGAAACTGATAAAAAAATAATAATGGGAATTGCTCATAAAAAACTTCCAATTTTTGGATTGCAGTTTCATCCAGAGAGTATTGGAACTACAAATGGGAAAAAAATTTTAAAAAACTTTTTAAATTTAATTAATTATGAATATTAAAAATATAAAAAATAAAATATTTAATCACATAAATATTAGTAAAGAAGAATCTTTGCATTTGTTTGAAAAAATAATGAATGGTGATTTTTCTGACATAGAACTATCAGCTATTCTAATTGGCCTTAGGATGAAAGGTGAAAGTAAGGACGAAATTATTGGAGCAGCTCAAATAATGAGACAAAAATCATTGAAAATTAAATCACCTGATAACACAATTGATACATGTGGTACAGGAGGAGATATGAGAAACACATTAAATATATCAACTAGTGCTTCAATTGTTGCCGCTAGTGCTGGAGCAATAATTGCAAAACATGGTAATAGGTCTGTGAGCTCTAAATCAGGTTCAGCAGACATGCTTGAAGAGTTAGGATACAAAATATCAAATGATGTTGAAAATCTTGAAAAATCTCTCAATGAAAATAACTTTTGTTTTTTATTTGCTCAGAATCATCATTCTGCAATGAAAAATGTTATTAATGTAAGAAAAAATCTAGCTACTAAAACTATATTTAACCTTCTTGGACCTTTAACAAATCCAGCAAACGCTAAAAATCAATTACTTGGTGTATTTGATAAAAAATGGTTAAAAATTCATTGTGAATCACTAAAAGAATTAGGATCAAATAGGGCAATGATTGTCCATGGTATGGATGGACTGGATGAAATAACTCTAACAAATAATACTCTTGTTTGTGAGCTAAAAAATAACAAAATCGCAGAATATATTTTTAACCCTAATGATTATGGATATGAATATATAAATATTGAAGACATTGTTGGAGGCGAGCCTAAGTACAATGCTGAATGTTTTTTAAATATGTTAGATGGTAAGTATAAAAAATTTCAAAAAATAATCGAGATAAATGCAGGAGCAGCACTATATTTAAGCAATATTGCAAAGGATTTAAAAGAGGGGTTTGAAATTGCTAAAAAAGCAATAGATCAAGGAGTAACAAAAAAATATTTAAATCGATTAATAAAGTAAAAATGGAAAATTTATTAAAAAATATATGTCAAAATAAAGAAAAAGAAATTGTAGAGAGTAAAAAAAAATGTTCATTAAAAACTCTAGAAAAATTACTTTCAAAAACAGATTTAAAAAGAGATTTTAAAAAAAATTTAATTGATGCTAAAAAAAATAATAAAAATCTTATTATTGGAGAAATAAAAAAAACAAGTCCAAGTGCTGGAACGATTATTCAAGATTATTATCCTGAAGAGATAGCATTATCTTATGAGAAATATGGTATTGGTGCAATTTCTGTTCTTACTGATAAAAAATATTTTGAAGGTGACATTGATCATATCTCAACAATAAAAAAATCAGCAAATATTCCAATATTAAGAAAAGATTTTATTATAGATGAATATCAAATACTGGAAAGCAAAGTTTATAATGCTGATTCAATTTTGTTGATACTTTCAATTTTAACAGATAGTCAAGTAAAAAGTTTTTTAAAAATTGCTGAAGAAATAAATCTTGACTGTATAATAGAAACTCATAATGAGGATGAAATTCATAGAGCGTTGAATATAGGTTATCCAATTATTGGTATAAACAATAGAAACTTAAATAGCTTATCCATTGATCTTAACAATACTTCTAACTTAGTAAACAAAATAGATGATAGTTTTACAGTTATTGCTGAAAGTGGAATTAAAAATAAAAATGATATAATAAACTATAATAATCTAGGTATATTTAATTTTTTAATAGGAGAAACTATTTTAAAATCAAAAAACAAAGAAAAAACAATAAAAGAATTATTAAATAATGATTAATCATATAAATAAAAAAAATAATCCTCAAATAGTAAATATATCTCAAAAACAAATTACTGAAAGAGTTGCGAAAGCAGAAGCTACTATTAGTTTTGATAAAATAACTTTTAATAAAATAAAACAAATGAAAACAAAAAAAGGCAGTTTAAATAGTACTGCTATATTAGCTGGAATTATGGGTGCTAAAGAAACTTCAAGATTAATACCTTTATGCCATAATATTCCTATTAATTTTATTAACATTGATATCAAGAGAGATAATAAATCGAGTTCTTTAAAAATAATTAGTGAAGTAAAAACACTAGCAAAAACAGGTGTTGAGATGGAGGCTCTAGTTGCTGTATCTATGAGCAGTCTAACAATTTATGATATGTGTAAAAGTTTAAGTAAAAAAATAACTATAAAAAATATAAAATTACTTTCTAAAACTGGTGGAAAATCTGACTTTAAGATATAAAAAAAATATAATTTTCTGTTAAAAAACTCAATAAAACCAAGATAAATTATAAATTTATATTTTTTTACTTGAAACAAACAAAGAACATATATAGAACAAAGCAATGTTAACTAGAAAACAAAAAGAGCTATTTGATTATTTGAGCAAATATTTGGCAAAAAATCATATTTCTCCGTCTTTTGAAGAAATGAAAATTGCAGTAAATCTTAAATCTAAATCTGGAATTCATAGATTGATTACGAGCTTAGAACAAAGAGGTTTCATAAAAAGACTAAAGCATAAAGCCAGAGCTATGGAAATCACTAAAAATTTTGAAAATTATCCAAATCAAAATTCTATAGAAAATGATTTGAGTATACCATTGATTGGTTCAATTGCAGCCGGGAATCCTATTGAAGCTCTAGAAAATCCTGATGAATATATTAGTGTACCGAATTCTCTAGTTTCTTCTCATTTTAAATATTTTGGTCTTAAGGTTAAAGGATTATCAATGATTGAAAAAGGGATTTTTGATGGAGATATTGCAGTGATAAAAAAAACTAACAGTGCTGAAAATGGCACAATAGCTGCAGTGCTAACTAATGATAATGAAGTAACTCTAAAAACTGTGAAAATAGAAAATAATACAATCTATCTTATCCCTGCTAATAAAAACTATAAAACAAAAGAATATAATTTAGGCGAAATACAAGTTCAGGGCACTTTATCTGGCATAATAAGAAAATATAATTAAAAGTTATCTTTAATTAAAAGATGACAGCCTTAATCACAAGATTTGCACCCTCACCCACTGGTAATTTACATTTAGGTGGCGCTAGAACTGCTCTAATAAATTATGTAATGAGTAAAAAGAATTCAGACTCAAAATTTTATTTAAGAATTGAAGACACTGATAAAGTCAGATCAAAAGAAATTTATACTAAAAATATTATCGATAGCTTAACTTGGCTTGGTCTAGAATGGGATTCAGAAGCACAAATACAATCTTCACGTATAGAAAAACATAAAAAAATTGCAGATAATTTGTTGAATAATAATTTTGCTTATAAATGTATTTGTGATGAAAAAACACTTTTAACGAAAAGAGAACAAATAATAAAAAGTAAACTAAAATTAAAAAAAATATGTACAGAATGTAAGGATAATAAAAATATTCAGGAACTTTCTTCAAATTATGCTGTTAGATTAAAAATTCCAATTGAAGGCAAAACTACAATTAAAGATACAGTTCAAGGCAATATTACTATTAATAATCAAGAATTGGATGATTATATAATTTTAAGAAAAGATGGTAGCCCAACCTATATGCTATCTGTAGTTGTGGATGATCATGATTTAGGAATAAATTATATTATCAGAGGAAATGATCATTTTAATAATTCTTTTAGACAAATTTACATTTACAAATTTATGAATTGGCAAACACCTAATTATGCACATATACCTTTAATACATGGAGAAGATGGAGCTAAATTATCTAAAAGACATGGTGCTATTAATGTAATGGAATTAATGGATCAGGGATACTTACCTGACTCTATTATAAATAATTTAATTTTACTTGGATGGGCTCCAAAAAATAATAATAGCGAGATTATAAAAATCAAAGAAATTATAAATACATTTAATATTAATGAAATTTCAAAATCTTCTAGTATTTTTAACTATGACAAGCTAAATTATTTTAATAATTATTATTTAAGATTAGATGAAAATTTAAAAAATTTTAAAATTTTTTGTAAAAATAATGAAATTTTAAACTCTCTGTATAATCAAGATGAAGAAAAACTTTTAAGAATATTTCAGGTATATAAAAAGAACTTAAATTTTTATACAGAATTATTTAAATTCACAAATATATATTTTGAAAGAGATTATACAATAGACATCAAAGATGAAATTTTTGGAGAAGTTTTTAATAAAAATATAAAAGATTTTGTTCAAAATATAAAAAATTTAGATTCATGGTCCATAGAATTTCTTGAAAATTTTATTTCAACATATTTGAAAGATAAACAAATAAAATTTCCAATTTTTGGCAAACCTATGAGATATATATTAACCAAATCATACCAAGGGCCATCTGTTAGTGATATTTTGTTTATTTTAGGAAAAAAGGATTCCTTAGAAAGATTAAATCAATATATAACAAATATATAATTATGAACGATAAAGAAGATAATAATGCTGAAAAGAAGCCATTTACATTATTTAATAACGAAACAGGTCAATCCATAGAAATACCTGTTTTACAAGGTTCAGAAGGGCCAGATGTTTTGGATATAAGAAAACTGCACGAAGAAACTGGAATGTTTACTTATGACCCTGGTTTCACTTCAACTGCTTCATGTGAATCAGAAATTACATATATAGATGGTTTAAAGGGAATTTTAAGACATAGAGGTTACGATATACAAGAGTTAGCTTCTAAAAGCGAATTTTTAGAAGTATGCTATTTACTTCTTCATGGAGAGTTGCCTTCAATAGAAGATAAAAATAAATTTATTGATGTTAT
>MDTA01077647.1_pt1 | contig 15071 bp, 10 predicted proteins | sample 811151 | NCBI WGS metagenome assembly MDTA01 (sample SAMN05326648, study PRJNA326480) | marine metagenome | isolation source: seawater | place: Indian Ocean: South | collected 2010 | reverse complement strand
GTACGTCGAACCGGTACTTTGTGTTGTATCACAACCGCCTTCGATTCCCAGACTGCGCACCAAGTCATCAATTTCTTGCGTGGTGTCCACTGCAGTTTGAGCACTAGAGTCACATTCCCAGTATCCGACCGCCGTGTCAATATTATTGCAAACGGTGGAGCAAACTTCACCACCCTGTGACAGCCTCCATACAGGGCTGGGGGGCACTGGAGCCGTTGCTGAAATCTCTTCCAAGAACGTCTCGCCCGAGTTTTGCCGCAGCCGCATGAGAACGTCGTAGCTTTCAGACCGATGCGTTTTGAAATCCTGCCCCTGGACCGAGAACGTCCGATACACATCTGCCGTCAAAACAAACACATAATCCGGTAAACCAGACTCCTTGCTCACTCTACATGCACTCGATTGAATCTTGGTCGCGTTACACTCCTCATCCGGGAAGCCACCCATGTCACGTTGCACAAATTGTACAAATGCCAACGACGTCTGCGTGGAAATTTCCACATCAGCAACTGCCCCGTACAAATCAAAGACCAAAACCGTGCCGCTCCGAAGGTTCAGACCGCGTTCATCCGTGCAAACGAGCTTTTTCAACGCAAGGTCCGTCACCAGTTGCGACGCTTCATCTGCCTGGTTGCAACCAAGCACACCAGAACCACGCTCATACACCTGGCGATTCCCCCTGGCCTGAACAGGCTCCTGATTCGAAGAGCACAAACACTTGTCGTTATTGTTTTGTCCACAGGCGTTCAAAAGATCCAGGTACGGCGCGGTGCCAGCATTGAGATCTTCTAAAATCGTAATGTCTTCCTTCAGACTATGGGTGCTCGTTTGCGAATCGACGCCATCGTGACACACCGCGAGCTCAGTTTCGCAGGTCGCGTCCACTTCTTGATCACAGCAAATCTTCGCGGGCATGATCGCTGCGAAATCCGCCTCGATCTTGCCTAGACTGCCGTCAGTCAGCATGTTTTTCGCAAAGACGTTTGGCATGCTCTCGTTTCTACACACAACCCCTGTGCCCGCACTGGAAAACTCGCAAAGTTGGTCTTGCGTCGTCAAATCAAGAGACTTGTACTTGACGTGCATCGCCCCTTCCAGTGGAATCGGATGTGTGTACTTTTCAGCGGCAAGCAGCCCGGCAGAGGTCGGGTAGGTGTCTTCATAGGTAAGGGACTCCGGTACGGTCTGAATCGTAATCTCCGTGCCAGGCAGAAAGCGGAGTTCCGCGATGGAGCTGGAGGTAAGCGCCTCGGAAAGGTGCGATGGCATCTGTGCGTAAAAGTCTGACTCGATGCAGCCATGGTCAACACACTGAGCAGCTTGCCCAACGAAGAATGTCGTATACAGGAAAAAGTCGGTAGCCGCTGGCAAGAGGTCAGGTTGGGTAGTGCCAAAAGGCACCCATTCAAAGACGTCGTCGAATCTATTTTTCAAAGGTGATTCAGTGGCTTCCTCTTCGCAATTATAAAACCAGAACACGTCTCCATAGCACGACTTGGTCGAACTCAGGCGGAAGACAGTGGCATCCAGAACGGCCGCGTTTCGATACATCGTTTTCGAGGCATCATCCGGGTCCGGCACATTTTCCTGGCAAATCGACAGGCCGTTTGTGGTATCCGCACATACAATCCATTGAAAGTCGGTTTGTGATTCGAGGCGTTTGTTTGTGATAAACGTTACCAGCGAGACCTCTGTTTGTGTTAAATCAATGTTAACGGCATCAAGCCGCAGCTTATAATTTAATTTGGCCCCAGGGCTGAATCGCTCAGAACCACTCAGAATTTGCTCATAGAAACCCGGAAAGTGCGGCCCGCCATAGGATTGGCGCACAGGCAAGCTCAGGTAGCGCGGCGTATCTTTGAGAGGCTCAAGGTCATAGAAAATATCGTGGATCAGCTGATTTCCTGCCGAGGGGTTCATCGCGACGCGAAAGCGTGTATCAACGCCCTGCCCAATGAATTTGGACAGACCCACGATTTCATCTGAAGAGGTGAATTCGGTCAGGCGTATTTCGTTGTCGGTAGACGAGGGGAGCACGGCGCGCGGAAACACGGTAAAGGACTCTCCAGGACAATCGACTGTGAGTCCGTCGTCCGAAAACATACAGCGCTTTTTGTTATCTTGCTCATGTGGTCTTGGATCGATCCAGGCGTCCTGCACCCGGGTCTGATGGGAAATGAGACCGAGCAAGGGCTGGTAGATGATTGCTTCTGCTGTATAACCACCAATGCTGTATGGCGGTGAGCATGCAGCCTCTTCGGTGCTGCCGGCGCGGGACAACAAACCTTCAGGGCAGGGTTGACAAAGCGATTCGTCGTTTGACGCCACCGACTTGAATGTGTTTGCAGGGCATTTTTCACATGTAGACGTACTGCCTTGGAAATATCCTCTGTTGCATATACATGCGTCCACCGTGGTGCTACCGACTGCAGTGGTGGTTCTGTGGGCGTCACCCGTTGCATCATGACAGGTCTGGCAGCTAATGCGCTCGAAATCAGTGCCAGATCTGAATGACGATAGCAAACAGTCTTGGCACTCACCATCAATACCAAGCATCCCCTTGCCTGCACCACAAACGCCACCCTCGAAGACCACGTTATCACTAGGAAATCCACAGTAGCACATCAAAACATCCGTACCTATAGATGATATTGATTACTTGGTTAATAATACAAATAAAACTAATATTGAATTATCAAATTTAAATAATTGCAATAATACATACCGACTTGGTCATTTCGGAAATCGCAATGTCTCCAATGTCGAATGGAACAGTCCGACGACTTATGCCCTGCGCCATTACACGTCAGACCTCCATTCGCGCACACCTGGTTGCATGTGATTGGCTTGAGATGAGCCCCTCCTCCACTCACCCAATGCCGATGTACGCCGATACGACACTGACTGCTACAAGAATGTCCAGGATTAACGCCAAACCAGTCACTAATAATGTCCTCGGTACACAAATGCGTAGGAATATAACTCAGCCCCGCCTTTCTTGAAAATTTCCAAGAGGCGGGCGGCAAATTTTCTTTGGAGATCTTTAGACTCAACGCTGGAGCAGAGCGGAACGTGTCAATCTGCGGATTCATCAGCGACACACCTGTCGCGGATTCATACCTGCGTTTCCACCCATTGTGCTGAGTCAGCTCCTGCGTCGGCACGCTCCAGCTATACCGGTGCACGTAATCCTTCTTAGTTTGAGGAAGTTTTGGCTCTTGTTTACACAGACAGCACGCGCTGAACTTGGCCTTGAGCGCGTCCCATTTGCTTTGAATACCGTCGACATTCGCCAGCAAGAAATGTGCGGGGATGCTGCCGCAAAGGTCATAACTGGCTCGCCCTGATTTCAAGCCATCCATACCCTGTGTCACCCTGTACCCACCCCCGACGGCGTCCCATTCGGTCTGGGTAAGCGGGCCTCGTACATTTATCTCGTATTCAACTCCGTCAATCGTTCTTTTATCGCACGTCGCAGTCCCACCCCCCAGGTCTTCCAAATCAACACTGATTTTAGGATTCATGCAACTCGCCACGTCGCGGACCGTGTTCTTGATCGCCTCTCTGAGCTCAACGGTCGGCTTCACATCCTCCAGGGTCGGCAGTGGGCAGGAAGAGCACGCGGACTCAACCGCCTGCTTTACCTTTTCAAAAACAACGTCAGCAGTTGCCGCCTCCACGTCTGTGATTGCGTCGACGATTTCTGATGCTTTCTTTGCCGCGACCGACTCTCCCTGATCGTCCGTCTCGGTTTCGTAGAACTTGACAATGCACTCATACAGGGTGATATAATAGACACCCAGCAGCCTGCGGCGGCCAGATCCGCTATCAGTTTCATTGACAGCCTCCTGGCGAATGGAATCGGGATCAATTGACACGGAATTTGGGGGAAGACCAAGGCCCTGCGCATATGCCGATGCCAGCGCCCCCTGCAAAGCAAGGTTTTCCTGGAACTGCTCCACGGGTATCGGCAGTTTGCCTGGAATGGACACCTGCGCAACGGGCTCGAAGCTTGTTCCGATGTTTTGATCGAATGCCAACATCACAAACGAGATGCTGTACTGGGACAGGCCGATAGTCGTCTCAAAGCCTTCTGCCCTGAGCTCACTCTGTCGCCAAGGGATAACCGGAGAGACCATGTACGCTTTCCTGTAACGGTTGTTGAGATCAAACTCTTCATTCATCGCGTCAGCGTGCCTTCTGCCCGCGGAATGGGCAAACTCGGAATCGCCGAGCGTGAGCTGCGTCCAGATCCCAGCAGTGTCCATGGTAGCCGCATATGTGTCTTCATTTTCGGGAGCGATTTCAACAATGGAGTCTGTTCGCCTGTCAAGGGCGCGAGACTTGATTTCGTATCTGGTCATACACCCGAGCGCCGCGCGGCTTGCCGACAAGGGGCAGATACTCAACAGTTGCTCGGTAGGCCGCAGATTGATCTCGCTCGCAGACCCTGGCACAATTTCTTCGCGCACCGCCAAACCAGAGGCGACCAAAGCATCCACCTGGCTCTTCTTGTCCATACTAAGGAAGTATACACTAATCATGTCCTCAATCTCAATCGAATAGTCCCTGCTGTACTGGCGCGAAAACACTTCCTCCTTGCCCTTGATGACCCACGTCAAGATGTTGCTAGCGGTGGTGCTAACGTCGCGCGTGAGGTGCACCGGTTCCGAGGACCTGGTCACGTCATAAGCAGACTCAAGACTCGTGTTGATGAGAGACGAGCTGTTGGTCAGGCCAAGATGGATGTCAATGGAAAACATGGAATCAATGCTGCTCTCCAACCTCTGCTCCGTGCACATGGTAGAAATCGACGTCGGAGTCAGTTCGGTCTTGGTTTCGACATTGGTCATAACGCGTTTGCCGGACTTGTCCTTGACAGCAAGGATGAAATCGAGAAAGAGTTTTTTGGTCAAGATGCCTTGCGGGCCGGATTTCGACCAAGAGTCGCCAGCCAGCGGAACGATGAAGGAAACCTGCCCACCCATGTTGACCGGCGCAGGGCCTAGCGGCTCGCACAGCTTGTCTTGGAATGCGCACCACGCCTGTGCCTCCAGCAAAAAGTCGATTTCGGCCTTTGGTGTTCCAGAGTACATATTGATGCAAGGGTAAAACGTCTGTATCGCCGGGGCCGTGTCCTTCGTGTAGCCCACCTTGGCAACGATGCTTGTCAGTGGAATCAGCCCGTGCACGTCGTCCTCAGTCACGTCAGCAGGCACCCCGACCAAGATTCGCGCGAATTTCAGAGTCTCGCCCGTGGTCTGGTTCGCAACCTCGATCAAGTCAACACTGACGTCCTTGATAAACGTAAAGGAAGTGGTACCCGAAGTCGAAAACACATAACTGCTTGTGATGTCACTGCTCACCTCTCTGCTTGAAACAGAAGTACTCAGGAACGTCGTGTCTGTGAGTGTCATGCTTGCCATTCCAACAAAGAAGCGCAGACTGACACCTCCGGTGATTGGTTTCGTAATGGCACCTGACAAAAGTGCGTCCTCGTATGCATAAAAGACGAGCACGTCCTGGTACCCGACGGTCTGGGTCGAGTCCAGCGTAGACGTCGACCGAAGCATGCCCTGAAACTTTCCAGCCACAAAATCCTGCGTCCCATTCAACAGTTCACTGGTGGCGTTGGACGGTGGGGAACCCCGCTGCAGGCAGGCGTTTTGTTCGTGTATCGCCTGCAAGAGCGCTGAGTTGTTGTTGCTCATGTACTCTCCAAACGCCTCCACCGTTGTAAAGTGCCGGTTGACCTTGTCAAGACAGCACACGGTGTTGTCTCTGCGCTGCTGCATCTTGCCCACGCCAAATGGAAGGCACGGGAATTCGTCCGGAACAAAGCCTGAGAGTTGGTCGAGCGTGGGCGGCGAGTCGAGCCTGGGCAGGTACAGCACCGTGACAGCGTCTGGCGAAGGAGAGTACCTCACACGAATGTGCCAGCCAGTTTGGCTGTTGTCGTACGAGACACTCACAATCTCCGCGCCGGTGCTGGTGGTGTAAAAGGGCGCTGATGTGCCCCCTGCGTCCAGGGAGGTGACGGTAACGGCAGGGAATTTGGCGCAGGTACCACCATTCAGACAATCGCTACTGGTGCTACACACGCGCCCCTGTTCGTTGCTACACCTGTCGCGCTGGAACAGCTTGTGTGTGGACGGGGTGGACGAGTCCGTCAGCACAGCTTCAAGACTGGAGAGGTCCGTGAAAATCGTTGACGAGACAAATTCCATCACATTGACCATGGCACTGCTAATGCGGACCTTGACCTCATACAGCGCCCTGCCCTCATAGCCTTCGTCCGACAACACGCGGACAAGCTGTGGAGGATAATCGTGAACAGAGTCTAGCAGTATCTGCTTGTTCATTTTACTTTTGAATACACCCATGGGCAGCAGTGTATCCATAAAGCTCTCGCGCACAGTGTTCATGACGGCAATGTCGGGGTTTGGATCTTCCGCTGCATTGTAGTTCTCCTTGCCAGCAATGAGAAGGACGACTTCGAACCCACTGTCCGTACAAGCAGCCCCCAGCTCCGCTGTGGGAAAGTACCCCTCCGAGCAGAAACAAGCATAGCCGCCAGTCGCTGCGTCGTATGGTTTATTCTCGCAGTAAGCCATGAAATCGCATACCGCCAATCCAAACTTGCACTCATCTAGATCGACGAGCGAACACGTATCGCCGGTATCGGACGCAACGGTCTGGATCAACATGCCTTCCGGCTTTGGGAACGCCCCGCAGGTAGAGACGCAGTAGAACCCTCGCGGTGGTAGCGTCGTCACGTCGAAATCATCGCCATACTTGTCCGTCCACAGTTCGGGCTGCCATAGCTCACCTTGCACACAAAGATCAGCGACAGGGCAGGACTCGGGCTCGGACGAGACAGCATACACGGTAGTCCCATTGACAACAGATGTCGTGAATTTAGACCCCGCGGCGTTGCGCGCGTCAGGTGCCCGGTAGGCGCCGGCGCACATCCAACCAGCCTCGAGCTTGCAACTAGAATAACAGCCGTCCCCGTCCACCAGGTTGAAATCGTCGCATTCCTCACCCACTGAAGCCGTGGCGACGCCGTCACCGCAAGATGCAGGCCGAGACGACGCACCTTCGACCAAGGAAATCCCCTGCTCAGTAACTGTCACTGTTGCCTCAGCCGTGTTGGTAACAACTTCCTGCTGCCACGTCTTGTAGATACTGTCTGGGAAGAACAAGCCTGGTGTGGCAATAACAAGCGACGCCGCCGCGTCGTGCGTAAAGACGTGCAACACCACACTGAAGACATAATCAGCGCTACTGCTCAGAGAAACCAGCGATATATTCTGCGGCAACACCGAACAGGCCTGCCCACAGCGCTGGTTTACCAAGTCTGAGACGTGGTGTCGTATGTTGTCTCGGAGTGTATCAGTGACTAGAGTATCGTTTTTGATACCGGTTTCCACCGCAAACGTGAACTTAGAAGAGCTCACAACATAATACGAGCTAGCTGAGACCACCTGGCCAAGGCCAAATAGCCCGAAGCATATTACGAAAATGGCATACTTCTGGTTCATCTGGTAAAAACAACTGTTGACTTTTTTTGCTCGGGTACCTGTTTATATATGGCTCCATGTGCGAACTCAACTAATTAAGAAAGACTAGACAGGAGAAGCCTTCAAAAGACATCAAATTCAGCAATTATCAAGACGATGTTTTCATCCTCTCCACTGGAGCCAGTTTTTTCAAAGGTGTTGACATGATGCCGCGGGCCCGGCGCGCAGCAAAAACCGTACAATGCTCAACTTTTAAAGGTGGTCTGCCTTTCCTATTACTTTCAGACAAAACTGGCACAATTTGAAAGTATGTATTACGGCATAATGGATTCTGCTTAAAAGCTTCTTGTCTGCGGTCACACACAGGGAAAACGACAGATGGACAAACAAATGCCCAGCATAATACTGCAGCAAAAAACAATACCAATCATATAATGTGGTGTTACCAGTTTCAGTTCAATTCACTCTCAACCAAGAAGATTATCAGCTATGCAAAGAAATGGGAAATATTACCACAAAAAATATCAGAGGTCAAAAAAATTTGCAGTCCAAACACGATAAAATTTTACTACAGAAACAAGGTACAGTTTTTACTACCAAATATTGCAGTGGTAAAATACTCATTTGCAGTTCCAACAGTACATTTTTGTACCAAAGAAGCCATAAGAGTCGCATTGATGTGTCGAGAGTTAAAAAAGGTTGCATTTTCTTACATTGTACAGTTCCAATTGCCGAATCGACGCGTTTTGTGAAACTTATCCGTTGCATTTAGATTGTTTTAAAATAAGTCACATTGACGCGCCTCGGGATGTACATCGCGTGCGAGTCCATGGCGCCCGACTCTGCGCTGCAGCGCCCTGCCGTGCGTGCACAATCTCTTGGCTTATGTCGGAAGGCTGATGCCAATCGCGAACGAGAATCGGTGTCCGAAGAAGAAGAAGAAACGATGCGCGTTAGTGCGAAGAAGAGATGCATGCAAGCCACGCCGATTTCTGCCAGGGACTGCCTGTTGCCACCACAGGATACCCACGAGAGAGAGTTGCCCATGTCGCCGCGAACAGGCATGCTTTATGCCGACGAGGATCCGGTATCGGCACTGCAGCCCACGGCTGGTGTGCACGGACTGCAGAGCATGGGTCGCGGGACTTACATCAGCCCGTTGGATCTCTCCTGTGATGCCATCATTGACCAGAGAATCAAGGAGATCTGTGAAGCCGAGGGCACTGGAATCTCTGATTTCTGGGGCGGGGCGCCTGACGTGGTCAAACAAATTGACCTTGACGGCACAGGCGCGACGCGCTGGGAAGACGGAGGAGAACCAAGCACCGTCATACTCGCCAACAAATTGGCCCAGATGCAGAGGCAGAGCGCAGCCATGGCGAATTCCAATGCTGCTGTGATTGCACGCATCAACCCGGAAGCCGCGAGGTCGGCCGTCAAAAAGATACATTACAAGATCAGCCTGCTCTGCGAGCAGTACTGGAAAGATGTTGACAAGCAAACGAAAAACCCGGCCTTTGAGCGGGACACGGCTGCGAAAACATACAGGGTGAGATACCTTGCACTTGCGGTGAAGACGGCTCTGCGTTTTGTCAGCCAAGCATTCCCAGTCGACGAAGCCGCGGAGTCTGATATTTCAGACTTGAACGCAATCTGCGCCGCGGCATTTGTCATTTCCATGAAAACAGAGGGCCACGAGATCATCGAACAGGGCTTCTGCTGCTACGGCATCGACGAATGGGCTGCAAAACACGTTGCCAACACCTACTTTGTTACCACGACGCAGTCCTGGAAGGTATGCCAGAAACAGATTGCTAACTACGAAGTCGCCATCATGGCTTCGACGGGCTGGAGAATCCAGTTCACAGTCCTGGACGCGGTTGAGGAACTTTGTAACTGCCTGCCGGAACGAGAACGCAGCTTGATTCTACTGATGGCGTTTGACTTTGTCGAGGTACACTGTTCCAGTGAGCCTTTTCAGCTTATCCCACACCATGTTCTTGGCATTCTGCTGTTTCGAAACCTCTGTGCTGCACTCTGCCCCACGGAGGCGGCTGACATCCTGCAGACGGTGGCGGTCAAAACTATCACGGGTACCGAGCAAAGCGAAGAATATAGGCAGTCATTTGACACCTACTTTCTTGCTTTCTGCCCCTAATCCTCTCTCTATTTCGTTCAAGTAAACACGATTTCACACTTGCCTCGCGCCACTAGCATCAGATTTATTTGAGGGGCACGTAGCACTCAAAAAATAATGGACAGAAACGTCTGTAGCAACATCTCGTCTCGAAACACGTAGAACTTGCTATCAAACTCGTTCATGTCACAGAACTGAAGCGAAAAGACTTGCTTGCGGCAATTTTCCTCTTGAATCTCGACAACGTTCACCCACGGCATGCAACTCTTCAAATCGTACGAGGCAAAACGAGTCTGCTTGTGCAGACCGACTGATTGGACTGCGATGTATAGTGTTCCATGAAGAACACGGGCAGCCATGAAGCAGTGCTCCAAGCAGCTATCTTCTCCATCAAAGTGTACGATAGGAAAGCACTTCTCGCTCGCGGCAACCTTGTTGTTCAAGCGTTCAAGCTGGAACTGCAGCGACATGCTGTATTCCTCCTCCATTTGGAGGCGCCGCTGAAGGTCCTTGACGACTGCAGAATTTCTAGGCGGCATGCTGTTCGCCTGAAACGCTCGCAATGTGTGATTATCGGGAATTCAGGCAAGACAAAACACCCCAAGATTCTGTGCACCTTGAAATGACAACAGCAGCACGCGCGCACTCGAAAATCCCGTCGGTCCTTGGTCGAGACAGTGGCAGGGTACTTGGTTTTGAAACAAGCTCAGATCCCAGTGCGAACGCGCGAAAAGTTGCCAAGAGAATCGTTTTGGTACCAAAATTTTTTAAGTCAACTGTTTTCATTTCAGCCATGTTTGTTTTAAAACAGATTTCATTGTCGCGGCATAGACAGCAGGACCCCAGACCATAAATTTTGAAACCCCGAACAAAACGTTTTCGCCTTGTTTTTTTTAACTTAGTACGGAAAATATTTTAGTCAACTTTGATCAAGTCGATTTGAATTGTTTTAAAACAACAGTTGTCGGTCATGACGCGTTTCTTCTTGGTACGTACCAAAATAGAGACGTTGCTGATGACAGGCGCAAAACAGACTGCAGCAAACGCACCAGCGATGCACGACATGGAGCAAACGTGCCATGTTGGCATGCCCAAGCACCAGACCACGGCCGACCCGCGTTTTGGACCCGGCGACGAGTATCTCATCGCGGCGCGGCTGCGAAACTACAAGCTGTATCGCCCGTCGTCAACCCGGAGCATGGGCGGGCCTCCGGCAACCTTGAGCGCACTCGTTCCAACAGACCCTGACGGTAAATAGCGCCGAGTTGTGAGAAAATTGTCTGCGGCAAGATTCAGATAGCCTTCCGCATGGCACTCGCGCTTGATTGTGGCTGGATTAAAGGCTTGGCCCGGCTTTTCCTGCAGCTGCTCTCATTGGCTTTAACAATAAACACCTGATCTTTCTCGGCAAGATTCAGACCGCCTGAACGCGGTACCCAAAGAGCATCTACATCCGAGCAAGACAGCCACTGCTCGGTGCAAATAAATTGCTTGTTCGTCTTCTGGTTTCGCTGACCTGCACCATTCCAGCCTCCATTTCCCGAAGCTTCTCCATGAGCATGGGGTCGAGAGGAGGAGGTGTTTTGAGGTCGCCCTGCTGCGGAGCGCCAAACACATTGCCCCCAACTGGATTTGATGGCTCACCCGGAACTGGTTTCAAAAACACGATGGCATGCACACATACAAATGCCAAGAAGACCACTCCTGCCATGATACCCTTTAAAATAAATATGTGCGAAAAGAACATAAGATTGCACATCGACTTCAACCAAATAGGCTTTGTTGCGTTTGTGGAGAGGTAACAGCGACTGGACACAAGAATGACATAAGACAGAGCCCTCAGACATAGGTCCTGAAACGAAACCTGTGAAAGGTTGACCAAGAGGCATGCATCCGAAAACAGTATAGAAATGCAGCACGACACAATTATAACAGAAATAAAGCCGACGGCACTGTCCACTGTCCGGTGAATACGGTCAGGGTTGCTGGCATGCAGCATCTCCTGTACAAACAAAAGCAGAGAAAATAAGACCCACAAGACCATCGCGATAAAATCATAAGTGCTCTGAGTCTTGCATTGGCGGGCCGTTTCTCTGTAAAAATACAGAATGTAAAATACGACAAATAAATCGGACGTGACGATGCCGGGAGAGGAAGACTTTGTCACGGAGGATGCTGGAATTTCGGTCTTAGAAAATACCCACTTGTCAAGCCCGGCTTCATGAAGGGCCGTGAGAATCAGAAGGCACTCGGCTATTCGGCTGTCAGATCTCAGCGTAAGCTTGAACTCATTGCCCGTACTCGTTTCAAACGACAATCGTATCAAAACAAGTGTCCACGACAATTTGAGTAACAGATAAGCAAAAGGAACAAAAGTCACGGTGCGAGAAAGATCAGGACCCATCAACCAGAGTTGCGCCCTGGATGCTGAATTTATATAAGAAAAGAAAAATACACGTTTCACTCACGACAATGACAAAACAAAAAGAACAGGGTGCCTTTGCGCCAGTATTCCCAGAATCCTCCCAGGGGAGGGGCTTCAGAAGGAACTGAACCCTTGTTCGAATGCGATTTCTCTGCGATTCGAACTCAGGATCTCTGCTTGAGAGTTCTTGCCCTAGCGACTTGACAAGATTTTCACTCATATTTGGATTTGTTTGATTGCTGCAAGCACCCTACACGGTGATGCCAATTCAGGGCTTAAATATGTCGTTTTTCGTAGTAAACTCCAAATAGTACTGGGATTGTTGAGATGGAAACACCAGTAGGAGCAAAGATCAAACAAATTCAAAAAATTACTCAACTCTTCGTGGTAATAAATATTGACGGTTCACACGGCGCAATCAATAAACACGAGCAAACGATGCCGCGCAAAGCAAAGCGACGTCCCACGGCGCGCCAGCCAGAACAGAGCAGCCAGGCGCAAGAAACGAACATTCAAGTGCCGTCCGATCAAGTCCGCCCAGAGGCGATAGCCATATCGGAGGAGCGACTGGATGATATCAATGGTTTCATAGAGACGAAAGACAGAAGCGACAGGCATGCTGCGCAGTGCGTGAAAAGATTGCACGAAGGCTTAGCCGAGTGTCGTGAGTCACTGGAATGTTGCGTGTGCTTGGAGAGACCAATACGCTTTGTCATAACCCCATGCGGGCATTGCGTTTGTGGGCATGAGAAATGTGGTTCTGCCAACTTGCAGGAATGTCCCGTGTGTCGAGGTCCCATCACTCAGATGACGAAAACGTTTGGCCCCGCGTGTGCAATCTCCGACGCACTCGACACGTGCCAGAAATTGACGGATCAAATCTCTGTGTTGCATGCGGAGGCATCAAGCCTTCAGGGGCCCTTTATGGCCTTGGCGTTGCAGTGGCGCACCCGCTTTCACCAGGTCAGCGATTTGAAGCGTGAAATTGCTGGCTTTCAGCGGGAAGTGGGAAATCTAAGCAATGAAAATTGCGAACTCGCTACGACCGTGTTGGAGAAGTGCGGCGACATTGAGGAATACAAGGATCAATTGACGGCCATGGAGGAGAAGAAAGTGTCTTTGAGAAACATGTATGCAGCTAATCTTTCAGCTCATAAAGAGGAACTTGACAGAAAAAACGATAGAATTGAGGCACTGTTTTTATGGTCGCGTCTACTGGAAGAGGATCTGGCAGAAGCAAACGGAAACTTGGAGCGATCCGAGCAAAAGATTGAGGCGCTGTCATCAGAGTCGCGTCTACTGAAACAGGATCTGGCAGAAGCAAACGGAAACTCGGAGCGAACCAGTCTACGTATTGCAATGCTGTCAATGCAGTTGGGTGAGATCGAAGTGAATCTTGCAACTGCGAACAAAAAATCGGAACGATCCAGCCAGGTTCATGAGTCGCGTCTACTCAATGCGCGTCGCGTAGCTGCGAACGAAAACTCTGAGCAATCCAGCCATACGATCAAAGCGCTGTTATCAGAGTTGGGTCAACTCAAAGCAAAACTCACAGCTTCCATCCAAGAAAAAGAGGAATGGAAGCTATCGATTATGCATCGTACTCATTGGATGTTGTGGAAATTTAACAAGTTCAAAGAGAAACATGCCTGGCTGAAGCACGCAAACAGGTTTTTGGCTAAACAGGTACAGAAAAGCAAGGCACGGGGTGATAGGGGCCAGGCAACTTCCTGCAACGATAGACCAACTGTTGAAGAGGAAATGAGTATGCGCACATCTTTGACATCATCCATCGACCGTGATATCGACACATCGTTTAAAATGTCTGCGTTGTCGGAACGGGCCTTTTATGTGTCACAAACAGATTCTGCAGGACCCCGGAAGAGCCGCCATACTCCAGATTGCTCTGCTCATTGTCTCAAAGTGTCCAAGAGAGAAACGCCGTGTTTAAACACGGGCTTTCGATAAATATGCAGCGAGCACGGTTATGGCAGGTCGAGAGAGAAAGAGAGATTGTGTGTTTATTGGAAACCAAAGGGAGCAGCTGCAGAAAGAGCTACCCCAAGAGTTATTGCGGGTTGTCGGCTGAAATACCTAAAAAATAAATCACGGCAGAGCAAAGACTGATATGCTTCTAAGACAACGATTGCTGGCATATGAAAACATTCTTCACCTGCTGTCCTCATACCCTGTTTGAATTCGAGGAAAAAAACGCCTCCTTTGTTTCAAACACATACTTTATTAGCAACTGCAAGAGCCTCACAGCGCTCGGGCACTTTGCCGAGGGCACCGTGTTTAAAAGTGCGCACGTCAAGTGCACTGAGGGACTCGTGGACCTGCAAACCGAATCGGAATTTGTGAAGGATGTTTGCCCCCTAGTTTTGTGTCAGGATGCATGCGTCACAGCGCCTGCACTAAACACCGAAGTATTTGAACTGATTGTCCGTGGCCATGGACTTCGACACAGCCAGTGCACATGTAAAAGGACTAGGCATCCTCAAAGAATCCGTGCTTTGGGCTTGGAGTGTCACCAGCATCACACTGAAAGCTGCGACCTAGCATTCTCTCGGCAAAAAATAACAGACAATGTTCTTGCGGCAGAGATTGGAGCGTGCTCTCTAGACGTCAAATTTGCTGACAATTTCACGATCAGGGAATTTCTGACGGGGTCTGGTTTGTTCAAGTATGAAAACGAGGAGTGGATGCTTAAGCAGTCTTTGGTTTGGGACGAGGACAGCCTCCTCGATTTCGTTCAGAAAAACCCACTTGGGGTTTTCGAAGACGACCCGTTGATACAATGCGCGACGCTCCCGAGACTAATTCACAGCTTGGCGCAGAAGAACAAGATTTTCAGGTTGTGCGTGAAAAACGATAAATACAGGATTTTCAATGCATATGATCGCATGTCCCCTGTGACAAAAGACGTGAAAAGTCTATGGCACGGCGCGCTGTTTGGATGAAATGAGGATCGGTCAGCGGAGAACTT
>MDTA01150393.1_pt1 | contig 15072 bp, 7 predicted proteins | sample 811151 | NCBI WGS metagenome assembly MDTA01 (sample SAMN05326648, study PRJNA326480) | marine metagenome | isolation source: seawater | place: Indian Ocean: South | collected 2010 | reverse complement strand
TGGAGGTTTATTACCGATTTTTGCCGATGTACGGATTTCGCCAAGGAGTGGCTCGACCGGGTACTGAATAGCACATGAAAAAGCCAAAGATATCCAGGGGTGTGATCCTGCTGGCAGCAGCAGCATGTATGCTGTCCACGAGCCGGGCAGCGGTCAAGAATGTGCTGTTTTTAATATCTGATGACCTAAAGGCAAGTGTTCTTGGTTGTTATGGTGATAAAGTCGCCAAGACTCCGAATATCGATAAGCTGGCCAAGAATGCGGTTGTTTTTGAACACGCCTACTGTCAGGGGTTGGCTTGTGCGCCGTCCCGGACTTCCTTCATGCATAGCCGCTATCATGGGGCTAAGGGCAGGGTGAACCTTGGCCAACACTTCAAGGAGAACGGATTTTACAGTGCTCGAGTAGGCAAGATTTACCACATGCGGGTTCCTGGTGATATTATTGCCGGGACAGACGGGCTGGACATCGCTTCCTCCTGGACGGAGAAATACAACTCGCCGGGTCTGGAAGCGCACACACCTGGCGACTATGCCTGCCTTAATTTGAATATCTTCACGAGGGATCTTGAGGGGCGTCAGTCAACACGGATGCCACATCGCATGTTCGTTTCTGTAAGTTATGAGGGTGACGGATCTGATCAGCCTGACCATAAAACCGCCCTCAAGACAATCGACCTGCTTCGCAAGAACAGAAACAAACGGTTTTTTATTGCTGCCGGATTTGTCCGTCCTCATTACCCGATGGTCCAGCCAAAGCGGTATTTTGATCTTTATCCTTGGCAGGAAATAGCACTGCCAGAGTCCGTCCCCAATGATCTTGAAGACATGCCCAAACTTGCTATCACGCGCAGTCGATCCGCTCTTAACGGGATAGACAGGTTTCCTGATAATCAAAAGCGAATGTGGTCTGCCTATTACGCCTCGGTAACATTCATGGATGAACAGGTTGGGCGTATCCTTGATGAACTCGACCGGCTCGGGTTGCGCGACGAAACCGCTGTTGTCTTTACCAGTGACCATGGCTATCACCTTGGGGAACACACTTTTTGGCAGAAGAGTAATCTGCATGAAGAAGTGACCCGAGTGCCCCTGATTATCTCGTTACCTGGCGGGCTCGCAGGACGAAACCAGTCAATGGTCGAGCTGGTGGACCTCTTTCCCACTCTGTCTGCTGCTTGTGGGTTGCAGAGTCCCGACGAACTACACGGCAAAAGTTTGCTTCCGATTTTCAGTCAACCTGACGCCAAGGTGAAGGATAGTGCCCTCTCAATCCATGGCGGTGGTATCTCGATGCGTATCAAAGGTTGGACTTACACCCGCTATAAGGACGGAACCGAAGAACTTTACGACATGCAGGAGGATCCCGGGCAATTCCATAACCTTACCCGAAGCACGCAGGATAAGCATGTGGTTTTGCTCGATGAAATTCGCGCTCGGTTCAATAAGCGCATCAAGTCAGCGGGTTTAAAGGTTGCAGCGTTACGTCAGTCCCGTTGAACACCTTTATTTTGCGTTCACTAAAAGTTTGTGATTCCGGGCCGTGAATTACGGTAATGAACAGTCTAGACCATTGGCCTACAATCCATTACATTAGTAAATATTGCAGGCTTAATTTGTCCTTAATGATATGATGATTTTCTTTCACCGTGTTGCTTTCCTCTTTGTGGTTACGATTGCCGTGACCATTACCTCTCGCGCTTATAGTGCCTCTGGTAGCAAGGTTGATTTTGCCAGAGATGTTTTGCCCATTCTGTCCAACAAGTGTTTTGCCTGCCATGGACCGGATACCAAAAAATCGCAGTTGCGTCTTGATTCCTCAGCTGCAGCTACAGCTGACCGTGATGGCGTTCGGGCGATTGATCCGGACAATCTTGCCGACAGTGAGATTCTGCATCGCATTCATGATCGGGAAGATCCAATGCCGCCGGAGGATGCCGAGAAACAACTCACGGTAAAGGAGCGTGAGGTGCTCAGTACATGGGTAAAGCAGGGTGGAAAATATGCTGAACATTGGGCTTTTGTAGCACCTATTAAAGAGCCCGGCAGTAACGATATTGATTCCTTTGTGACAGAGCAGCTTGAAGCAAAGGGCTTGAATTTTGCGCCTGAGGCCGATTCGGCTACCCTTGCAAGACGTGTTGCCCTGGTTCTTACCGGTTTGCCTCCTGAACCGGACCAGCTTTCGAGATTCCTTAGTGATAGCAGCCCGGAGGCATACAGCAAGTTGGTTGAGGAATTGCTCGCCAGTTCACGGTATGGCGAACACCAGGCCCGTTACTGGCTGGATGCAGTGCGCTATGGTGACACGCACGGGCTGCACCTTGATAACCGCCGTGGCATTTATCCCTACAGGGATTGGGTGGTGAAAGCCTTCAATGACAACCTGCCACTGGATGATTTCATTACCTGGCAGCTTGCCGGCGATTTATTGAAGAGTCCAACCCTTGAACAGAGGGTGGCAACAGGATTTGTGCGGATGAATCCATCAACCGCCGAGGGTGGTGCCATTCCTGATGAGTTCCAGGCGAAGAATACCTTTGATCGCACGGAGACCCTGGGAACGGTGCTCTTGGGCATGACCCTTACCTGTGCCCGCTGTCATACCCACAAGTATGACCCAATCAAACAGGTCGAATATTACCGCCTTTATGCATTTTTTAACAATACAGCGGAGGGTTCCATGGATGGGAACCGGTATGAATATGCGCCGGTCTTGAAGGCGCCTGCTGACGGGAATCAATGGCGGGATTGGCATGCATTAGAAAGCAGACGTAATCAGATCCTTGTCGAGGCTGAGAATGCTCTAAAGAAAATCCATGATGGGAATTCCCAAGCTTTAGAACAGTGGCAAAAGTCGGGTGCCAAGGAGCGGTTAAAGATGGTTTCTGATCCCAACGGTCAATGGAAGCAGAGCGCTTTGGCGAAGCAGGCCGGTGACCTTGCATTACTTATTGCCGAGGCAGAGAAGAAATTCACAACGACTCTTGTGGCTCAGGAGCGCAGTCAGCCTCGAGTGACCAAGATGCTGAACCGGGGTGAATATAATCTCCCGTTGGGTGAAGCATTAACACCAGGAGTGCCAGAAATTCTGAACCGCTTTCCTGAGGGGGCACCAAGGAATCGTCTTGGTTTAGCAAAGTGGATGACGTCCAGGGAGCAGCCATTGGTTTCGCGTGTTTTGGTCAACCGTGTCTGGCAACGGGTTTTTGGACATGGTCTTGTCCGCACCCCGGAGGATTTTGGCGTGCAGGGCGAACAGCCTACACATCCTCGGTTGCTGGACTGGCTTGCCGTGGAATTGCAGGAGAGTCAGTGGAATCTTAAGCATGTATTGCGACTCATGGTTCACAGCCAGACGTTTAAACAAGATTCGAGGTGGCGTGAGGGATTGAATGATCCAGAAAATCGTCTTTTTGCACGTGGCCAGAACTATCGAATGGATGCTGAGATGCTGCGGGATGTTGCCCTTTGGGCGAGTGGACTTCTTGTGCCGGCGAAGGGTGGTGAAGGTGCAAAGCCTTACCAGCCAAAGGGCATGTGGGCTGCTTTGATGCACCCTGGAAGCAATACGAAGAATTATGTGCAGGACAAGGGGGACCGCCTCTACAGGAGAAGTATCTACACTTACTGGAAGAGAACCAGCCCACACCCCATGATGACACTTTTTGATGCACCTGACCGTGAATCAAGTTGCGTAAAGCGTTCCCGAAGCAATACCGCCCTTCAATCTTTGGGGCTGTTAAATGAAACCCAGCGTATCGAAATGTCCCGCAAGCTTGCTGAGCGTTTATTGAGCCTAAAGGTGGATGATGGTAAGCGGCTTGATTACCTCTTTGGCTTGTTAGCTTGTCGTAAGCCAAGCGATACTGAGAAAAAAACCTGTATGAATCTTCTCCAAAAGATGGATCGCCGCTATGGTGGCTCCGAGAAAGATGCCGTTGCCTTGCTTGGTTCCGGTGATGCGCCGCGCGATGATTCTTATCCAACAGGTAAGCTTGCTGCCTGGACTCAGCTCGCGGCTACTGTGCTGGCAAGTGACATCGCGATACTGGTTTATTAAGTAGCAACCTTTCAAATTTATATCTACCAATGAAATCTCTCGAGACAATCCAGGATTTTGATCTGAACCTCACCCGACGTCAATTGTTTGGCCGTTCCGCACTTGGTCTTGGCACTGCTGCTATGAGCCAGATTCTTGGCTCTGATGCGATGGCAGAAGGATCCAAGATCCTGCCTCATGGCGGATTGCATCATGCCCCTAAAGCAAAGAGAGTGATCTACCTTTTTATGAGTGGAGGCCCAAGTCATCATGACCTCTGGGACTACAAGCCGAAAATGCAGGAGATGTTCGGACAGAACCTTCCCGAGCACATTCGCGATGGCCAAAGGATTACCGGCATGACTGCAGGACAGAAGACGCTGCCAGTATGTCCTAGCAAATACAAGTTCACCAAGCATGAGAATAATGATCGGGGAGTTTGGGTCAGTGAGTTGTTGCCTCACACTGCCACCGTGGCCAAGGAGCTTTGCGTGGTGCATTCGACCTTTACTGATGCCATCAATCATGATCCTGCGATTACTTATATCCAGACAGGTAGCCAGGTTCCCGGCAGACCTAGCCTTGGAGCTTGGTTAAGTTATGGGCTGGGAAGTATGAATGAGGATTTACCAGGATACGTTGTGATGCATGCGCGCACCAAGCACCCGGAACAGAGCCTGTTCGGGCGACTTTGGGGTAGTGGGTTCATGCCATCAGAGCATCAGGGAACACTTATGCGTAGTCAGGGTGATTCTGTCCTTTACCTTAGTAATCCGGCAGGTGTCAGTCGAGAGGATCGCCGAGCTCAGCTTGATGCTCTTGGTGCTCTCAACAAGGAACAGCATTTACGCTTTGGTGACCCCGAAATATTGTCACGCATTAAGCAGCATGAACTGGCTTACCGGATGCAGTCATCCGTTCCTGAGTTGATGGACCTTTCTCAGGAGGATGACAAGACCTTTGAGCTTTATGGTGAAGAGGCACGCAAGCCGGGATCATTTGCCGCCTGTTGCCTGAATGCAAGGCGTCTTGCTGAGCGCGGAGTGCGTAATATTCAGATCTTTCATCGTGGCTGGGATGCTCACGGCAATCTTGTTGGGGAACATGGCAATCAGTGCAAGGACATTGACCAGGGGTCGGCCGCATTGATCAAGGATTTGAAAAGGCTTGGTATGCTTGATGAAACTCTAGTGGTATGGGGAGGGGAATTTGGCCGTACAGCATACTGTCAGGGACGACTGCGCAGGGATAATTATGGTAGAGATCATCATCCGAGGTGCTTTACTGTCTGGATGGCTGGAGGCGGGATCAAGCCTGGTATCACCTATGGTCAAACCGATGATTATGCCTACAATATTGCTCATCCTGACGGCACTCCTATGCGCCCTAAGCCCAGCAGTGAAAAATGGACGCCTGGAACCATGCACATTCATGATCTAAATGCCACGATCCTGCATCTCTTGGGTATCGATCACCGCAAACTCACATATCGCTACCAAGGGCGTGATTTCCGTCTGACTGACATTCATGGTCACGTGATGAAAGACCTTATTGCCTAGCGATATTGGCAAGAGGCGACCCTTTGTAAGGTGTAATCGGCATAGCAATAATAGAGCTTCTACTCGTATCGGGCATTCTTGATAATGCCGGGCCTCGTCTGAATAGCATGCACAATTCAGGCGTGCTTAACTCTGTTCAAGAGGTGAGTTTACCCTGAGATTGAACTTCAGCTGAGAATTTCCTTCGCTACGGTTCCATGGACATCGGTTAACCTGAAATCCCTGCCGGCGTGCCGATAAGTGAGCTTTTCATGATCGAGTCCAAGTAGGTGAAGGATTGTGGCATGCCAATCATGGATATGCATGCGTCCATCAACGGCTTCGTAACCATACTCATCAGAGGCTCCGTATTCAAACCCGCCTTTCACTCCGCCGCCGGCCATCCAAGTTGTGTAACCCTTGTTATTGTGGTCACGACCATCTCCGCCCTGACCATGTGGTGTCCGGCCGAATTCACCAGCCCATACCACCAGAGTGTCTTTTAGCATCCCGCGCTCTTTCAGGTCGGTCAGCAGTCCCGAAATAGGCTTGTCGATTTCATTGCAGCGCGCTGGCAGGTCGGTGCCCATGTTGCGGTGGTGATCCCAGTTGCCATGGCTTAGCTCAATGAAACGCACACCGGCTTCGGCAAATCTGCGGGCTAGCAGGCACTGTCTTCCAAACGTGTCATTTCCACCGGATCCAATTCCGTAAAGATCACGTGTTTTTTGCGATTCACCTGAGGTGTTCATCAGATCGGGGAGAGTATCCTGCATGCGAAAACCGAGTTCCAAAGACTCAATGACTCCCTCAACGCCAGGCGCGAACTTTTCGCGTTCGAGTTTTGTTTTATTCAGTCTCTGAACGTAATTGAGCTGAACGCGCTGAAGGTCTCGGTCAAGATTTGGGTTGGAAATATTGGGAATCTTTGGTTGTGCATTCCCGCGTGAGAATCTGCTTCCTCCCCCACGGGCATCATTGCCAAAGCGTGCACCCTGATATATTGCAGGAAGGAAAGCACTGCCAAAATGGTTTGCAGAACCTGGAGGAGCGCCAAGGGCAACAAACCCGGGAAGGTTGGCATTGTTGGTGCCCAAACCATATAAGGTCCATGCTCCGATGGATGGTCTCACGAACTGCGAGTTTCCAGTGTGCATGATGGTCTGTGCCTGTGGATGGTTGGGTAGGTCGGTATGCATGCCCTTCAGCAAACACAGTTCATCGGCATGACTTGCAATCTCTGGCAGCAACTCCGAGATCCAAAGGCCACTTTTTCCATGTTGGCTGAACTCCCATGGTGAGCCCAAAAGTTTTCTGCCTCGCCCAAAACGCCCTGCCTTGCCGTTATCCTTACCGAGTTTTGGTTTGTAATCAAAAGTATCAACATGCGATGGAGCACCACGCATTGAGAGAAAAATCACCCGCTTTGCTCTGGGCTGGAAGTGTGGTTTTTTCGGCGCGAGTGGCCCAACGGCTTTGGATTCGGCTAGTGCCTGTTCGTGAGCGAGTGCAGCGAAGGCAAGATAGCCAACGCCTGAAGAGGTCGACTTGAGAAAATCACGGCGGGTGAACATGACAGTGGGCTGGGGGTTGATTTAATTAAGGTACCTGAATTCAGCAGAGATTAGTAGGGATTGGCAAAAGGATACAAAGGCAAGATTGTTTACCTTGCCGCGGTTCTGACTATCGGTTCCTGCTGTGACTAGGAAGTTATGAATGAATGCCTTGGTTGCCTCGATTTCTTTGTTGGTTGCAGGGCGTGCGTAGCAAAGTAGAAAAGCCTTTGAAAATCTTTCAAGTGGGGTGTCCGCCTCGACGATCAGGCGTTTTGCCATTGCTTCGGCCTGCTCGATGACAAAGGGATTGTTCATTAGGTAGAGTGCTTGGTCAGGAACGTTGGTTTCCTCTCGCTTACCGGTGACAAGATTAGGATCCGCGGGGTCAAAAAGAGTGAGCGCTTCTGGTAGATTGTCACGAGCGATGGGGAGGTAGACGGAGCGATAGTTCGGCTTGTCACTACTGCTGGATATCCCACGGGGTGATCTGGGTAACCCGATCCGGCCATCACCGTGCTTAGCAATTTCCGAACCAACTGGGCGCTGTAGGTCTAGTTTCCCGCTTGCCATCAGCATAGAGTCACGCAGGGCCTCAGCATCAATTTTTTTTGGGTTGTGACGCCATTGAAGAGTATTCTCAGGATCCTTCTTGAAGGCCAATGGGTGGAACTCCGAGCTTGTCTGATAGGTTCGGGTTAGGACCAGTTGACGCAAGAGCGACTTTATTGACCAGTTGTTATCCATGAACCTAACCGCTAGGTAGTCCAGAAGTTCCGGGTGACTTGGAGCTTTTCCGGTTGCTCCAAAGTTATTTTCTGATGTGACAATACTGCTACCAAACAGTTTTCCCCAAACCCGGTTGACCATCACTCTTGCAGTTAGGGGGTTTTCTTTTGAAGCCAACCATCTTGCTAGTTCCAGACGTCCACTAGAATCGGAAGGAAGCTTAACAGGTTCGTCACATAATACTTGAGGAAATCCGCGTTCAACTTTCTGAGCAGGTTTTTCGATTTCGCCGCGAAGCAATACGGTTGGTTCAAACGGGTGACTCTGGTCCTGGACGCCCATGGCAAATGTCTTGGCCTTTCCGTTTTCATCATAGCCTTTCAGACGGGCATTGATCTGGGCAATGACTGAGCGTAACCGCTGTAGTTGCTGACCGGCATTTGAGGACCTGCCGGCAGCGCGATCCTGTGCAGCCTGTATTTCCAGCTGACCGAAGCGTTTTTCGGAGTCTGCCATTCGTTCTTGAAGAATTGCTTTTTCCCTTGTGCTAAGCGAATGGATAGGGTTTGCATCGGGGATTGGCAGTTCCAGAAGTTTCGTTCCGCGCCTGTTTTGAATTGCGTTGACCGTGCCGAAATACGTTTTAGTACTCAGGAAGATACCCGCCAGTGAGTAGTAGTCTGCAGTTGGAATAGGGTCAGACTTATGGTCGTGGCACCTGGCACATGAGACAGTCAGTCCTAGAATGGCTTGGGTAGTTGTGTCAACTTGCTCGTCGGCAAGATCGTAAGCAAACTGTCGGGGGCTTCGCTCATTGAGCCCCTTAGGGCCGATGGCGAGAAACCCGGTTGCAACCAAGTTTTCTTGCCAGTCATTATCGTCCTTAATAGGTAGTAGGTCTCCGGCAATCTGTTCACGAACAAATTCATCATAAGGCTTGTCGGAGTTGAATGAGTTGATGACATAGTCACGGTAACGCCAGGCTTGAGGGAATGCCATATTGACTTCTTTGCCGGTTGATTCCGCATATCGTGCCACATCAAGCCAGTGTCGACCCCATCGTTCCCCGTATTGGTCGCTAGCAAGGAGACGGTCTACTTCAGCTTCATAGGCCTTTTCCGGATTTTCTTTCCATGCTCTGGCGTAGCGTTCAAGATCCTTAATGGAAGGAGGAAGGCCCGTCAGGTCGAAATATAGCCTTCGGAGAAGAGTCCCGGGCTGTGCATCCGGGGCAGGTTTAAGTTCTGCTTCCTCGAGCTTGGCCAGGATGAAACGATCTACATCCGATTCCGGCCATTGCCGGTCTTCTACGGTGGGTGGTAGTTGTTTGGCGGGTTTCTTGAATGACCAAAATTGTTTACCGGCTTCGATGTCGATTTCGGTTTTTACAATGACCTGATCTGCGATTCTGGGGTCAGGTGCGCCCATTTCAATCCATTGCCTGAAGTCGGCGATCACATTTGCTGGAAGCTTTCGCTTTGGCGGCATTTCATAGTCGCTTTCCGACCAGTTAATTGCCGTCCACAACAGACTTTTTTCCAGATTTCCGGGTGTGACAGCGGGACCGGAGTCGCCGCCGTGTCGGATTCCCTCACGGGTGTCAAGATTGAGCCCTCCCTTGATCTTCTCGTCTGTAGAGTGGCATTGGTAGCAGCTTTCTACCAAGACGGGGCGGATCTTTGACTCGAAGAATTTTAGTTCATCTCCACTGGGTAGTCCTTTATCAGCTGCCTGTGCCAAAACAAGCATTGCGACCCCTGATAGGATGATGATAAGGGGCAACTTCATTGTATGATGGGGATTTACCGATTCTTATGGCCTTGGAGTTTCTACCGTTCAAGAGGGGGCCTCTTGGGCTTGTCTGCGCCACCCTGACCAGCATTGGGGTCGGGACGATTGCGTTGTCCCAGTCCAGCACGGCGACGAATTGCCTCGACAACAACGTCCCGCTCTTCCTTGTCGATAAAGCCATCATTGTTTCTGTCAGCCTCACCAAAGTGTTCCGCCATGCGCTCGGGTGCCTCGTCGCGGCTTATCTTGCCGTCTTTATTGGTGTCCATTTGCTCAAATGTTAAGCCCCTGTTCTGATCCGGACGGTTGCGCTGGCTGAAGCGTTGACGGATGAACTCGATGACTTCAGCTTGTTCTTTTTTGTCTATGAACCCGTCTGAATTGGTATCGTGTTCATCAAAGTTTGCCGCCATGCGCTCAGGGGCTTCTTCTAGGCTGATTTTACCGTCACCGTTCTTGTCCAACTCGGAAAATTGCGGGATCCTTGCACGGGTTTGTCCGCCTTGTCCCGGATTTACCGAAGGACGATTATTCTGGCTACCAGCGAAACCGCCGGGGCGGTTGGATGGACCAGATAATTCTCCTGCACTGAGTTCACCATCATTGTTGCGGTCCATTCTGCGCAGGATCACTACTGCCATGTCGATCTCGCTCTGCTGTAGTTTGCCGTCTCGGTTGTAGTCGAGCACCTGCAGTATGGATGCACTTCCACCGTTATTGCCTTGATCTGGCCTGCGGAAAGGAGTAGTCCCACGCCATGGGCGTCTTTCGCTTCTTTGATCAGGAGATCCGGCTTCACCGCTTCTCAAAGGTGGTCTCCGGGTTTGCCGCTCTTCGAGATTGTCTTTGCCGCGATTACTTTGTGATAGTTGTTTTTCCTGAGCTTCTAAAAGAGCGGTGCAGGCAAGGATCATTACCGCAATTACAGGTAGGCGGGTGATTGTTTTTATTTTCATGATGCAATAGATGATTGGAAATAACAGGGATTACTCCACGTTATTTGTCATTTTAAACGGGAAAGATTACCCTTAAATGATGCGGGCAATATTATTTTTTCAAGTTTCAGGCTTCCATTTTCATGGAACTTTTCCGAAACACTGGATCTAGATGCTTTCTTTTGCGAGGATGCTCAGGCGCGTATCTTCTCGATTGCCTGGTGTGCACGCTTTGTGGGCCCCAGTCGCTCCTTGCTTCCCATTGCGGTCAGCATCGTGTTGTATACGTCAATTCCCTCAGCGCCGATGTCCATGATGTCGCCGGTCTTAAAGCGCCCACCAGCCCCACTAATGGCATGGAAGACACCCGAAAGCTCCCGTTTGACATTATTATGCCGCCCATCTCCGGATTCGGTTGATATCGTGATCAATGAATTCTCGAGGATAGTTTTGCCGTTGGCTTCAAGCGAGTCTTTATCGTCTAAGGCTTTCAGGAAGTAGGCCACTTCGTTCATCTTCATATGTGCATGGGCACGCAGGGCTTTGTTTTCGCCCTTCTCACTGAACCGGTGCCACCATTCGTGACTACAACCCTTGTCGCCCGAGGCGTTTAGTTGTCTGGCATCGTCGAAAGAGAAAATTTTCCGGCCTGAATAGTGATAATCGCCTGTCATGCGAATCCTCTCCCCTGCAGCAAGGAAAGTGAGGGAACCGAAGCGTACACGGTCAGTTTGAATAGCCATAGCATAGAGTTCAGCCATGAGGCGCCATTCCTCCGTGAGTTCATTTAGCTTCATGTCGATACCTTGTCCACCAGGGTCAGCCTGTCCTTCGTGCTTGAGTCTTGACCGTGGTGGTAATGGAGGAACTCCGGATCCATTTGCTTCCTGATTGTTCTGGGCGAAGGCTCGCTGCTCTAATTCACGAATCCGATCCAGGTGATCTTTGAGGCGTGTCTTTGAAGTTTGACCCAATGGAGAATTTGCACCTGTGTAGTGGCGGTATTGTTCAACCACTGCATCCAAGACGCTGTTCTTAAGTCGTCTTTGTTTTTCATTCTTGGGATCACCGCCAAGAGTGACCCGGCCGAAAACGCGGTTAAACAAATCGCGTGGTTTCTCCTGCATGCTTGCAGCAATTGTACCATCTGGGTTGTAGCTGTGGATGTATCTACTGATCCTGCTGCGGCGAAAGAAGGTTCCTGCGACCAGAGTTGTTAACTGCTTTCCAGGCAATCCTTGAGGTTGGTGTGCATGTCGAACTAACTGGTCAATGGATGCTCCTCCTGATTTTGCGCTACCGTTGGGTGCTGTTGCCGTGAAAGCACCTGATGCGCCGTCAAAATGTGCATTGAGTCCAGATTGATCACAACGGACCTGATCAACATTTCTCATGATGAGCAACTTGTCAGACAGAGGCTCGAGTGGCTCAAGAACTCCACTGAATCCTTCACTCTGCAGTGGAGCCGGTATCCCCAGTCCAAAGAACACGTTAAAGGCTCTGACCGGAATAGGCTCCTTGATGGCAGCACCGTGCGCACGCGTGGTGATCATTTCTTCCAGCAATGGAAGCCCCACGGTGAATCCGCCCAGTCCGCGTAGCACAGTGCGTCTGTTTATTTTAGGATGACTCATGGTGACTTGAAGTGCCGGCTGGGTGACACGGGATTTTAAGCTCGGTTGGCTGGGTTTGAAAGCAGTGTAAATGATTTATTTGGCTCCGGGCAACGCATTTTCCGGCTGCTTCATCCTGACCAGATCACTGAGCGTGATTGCAACCATGGTTTCCGGATAATTGCCGCCGTTTTCAAGGGCCAAGGCGTGTATGGATTTTACAACGGGGATATCGGGCCCACCGAGCGGGCGGCCGAGAGCAAACTGGGTGAGTTTCCAGGTGATGTTTTCAGCAACGCGTTCGTTCTCGGCAAGAATATCCATGAGATCTGCACTGGATTGATAGGCATAGCGTTTCGCATTACCGGGCAGTACCAATTCACCATCCTCGCGTAACAGGTTCTCGAAACGATCAAATTTCTTGAACGTGCCCAGGCCGTCGTAGCGTTCCAACCCGAAGGCGAGAGGTTCGAATTTTTGATGGCACCCACCACATGATTTGTCGTTAATACGTGACTGGGCAATGAAGCGTTGTGATTGCCCTGGGCTTGAAGGCACAGGTGTTGTGTCAGTCCCCGGTGGAGGATCCTTTATGGTTCCGCGAAGCAGGTCATGGAGGATAAAGAGGCCGCGGGTAACCATTGAGGCACTGTCGCCGCCGATCGTCAGGATGCTGCCATGGGTAAGCAATCCTCCACGGGATGGGATTTTCGAGAGATCATAGCGGATTAGCTTACTGCGATCGGATGGTTCAACTTGCTTGATTGCAGGGTGTCTGTCCTGCTGTTGTGCAAAGCGGTAGTGTTGGGCAAGCCGTGGAGTGGCATAGGTGAACTGGGCATTGAAAAGGTCGGAAAGTGGTTTTTTGTCCTGCCAGGCTATTTCTTGAAAAAAAGCAATCGTTTCGGCGATCATGTCCCCGGCAAGCGCATCGTTCCATGCAGGATAGTGTTTCTTGTCAGGTTTGAGGTGCTTGAGGCGTTCCAAGTGAAGCCATTCATAGGCAAAACGCTTCGAGCGACTGTGTGCCCGTGGATCGGCGAGCATGCGGCGCACCTCTCTCTCAGTCACGGCCGGATTGGATAGCTGTTTTGATTCAGCTGCCTCCATGAGTTGTGAATCCGGTGGTGCCCCCCAGATAATGTAGCTGATGCGTGAAGCTAACTCGTAATCGTTCACCGGCGAGGGATTGGAACTTTTATTCTGTTTCTCCATGAGGTAAATGAAGCGAGGTGATTGCAACATGGCTTCCAGGATGTAAGTCATTGCTTCATCAAAGCTGCCACCATTGGCTGCCACTGCCGTGGATATTCCACGGAACGTGTTGATTTCATGTTCCTCCAGAGGTCCACGCAGAATCCATTTTCCGAGTTTTGCGATGTGTGCCCGCATCGGTTTCTGCGTTAGGCTGCGATTATTGGAGAATCGGGCGGCAAATTTTCCGACATCCATTTTCTCAACGGCTATGGACGCAAGGCGTGAGTATGCCTCAACATGCTTGAGGTCAACGCCGAGATTGTAGGCAGTGTTGCTGAAACCGTCGGCACGCAGGTCTGTCGGCAACAGTTTACGCGCCTGTTCGGAAATATCTACGCCGAGAATACTACGGACGGTTTCGATATACTCAGGGACTGTTAGTCTCCTTACAAAAAGGTTACTGGCGTTTGGGCCGGATTTGTAGGCAAGAGGGTCAATTCTTTCAACCGGCCAATGAGCCCCGTTATCGATCCATTTTTTTAATGACGCCTTTTCCTCTTGCGAGAGTGCCTCACGTTCCTCCGGCATTTCGTTGTTGGCTACCATCTGCCAGAGCAGGCTCCTTGATCCATTGCCAGGTATAATCGCCCTGCCTTCCTTGCCTCCAGCCATTGCAGTGGCCTTCTGTGAGAGGTCCAGTTTACCCTTGCTGGTGACTGGATCGTGACATTCCAGACAGTGCTTTACCATTAGAGGAGCAATTTTTTGGTGAAAGAACCGGGATTGTTCAGCAATACGGATGCGGGCTAGGAGTTCTTCGCTGCCCGCATTTGCGCCGGCACGGAAATTCTGTTCTATTTCATCAGTGGAGAGGGCACGCCCGTAGATGGCAATCAGGTGATAGCTGCCTTCCCATGGTCGGTTACTTGAGTCTTCGTTGGCTAATGAAAGATGAAAGGAACTGTTCCAGTTTGAGGTATTGCCGTTAATGGTTTTGCTGCTCACGTGGCTGCCGTTAATATAAATGGCGGATTGCCCGGTCTGGTTCCTGGTATAGATAAGGTGTGTTAATTCTGCTTTTAGGCTGCCTTTACTGGAAGCGGTTGAGGGCATGCCATTTTTGCTCGTGCGTGTTGTTCGCAACCGGGCATCAATCTTGTTTCCGTCCTGCCCGAGGGTAAAGTTACGCTCAGTGGTGTTCTTTGAAATGGTGAGGATACGGGCAGGGCCGGACTGGCTGGTGTTAGCGGGATGAATCCATGCTTCTACGGTAATTTCCCCGGATTGGCTTACAATATCGCGAATCTTTGTTGCGGCTTTGAGGGAGCGAATACGTGTTGGGCGGTGGATTTTAAGGGTGCCTGCGGAGAGAGAAACGGATTGAGGGTCCTCAATTTCAAGATCCAAAGAAGGCTTCACCCCGGAATGATCCTTGATAATTTTCCCAGATTTTTCACTGAAGTCATAAAGGGCAATGATTCCCTCCGTGTTACGTTGTTCTGCACTACATAATGTCGTGCAGGCAAGGGAAAATAAAATCAAGGCAATCTGGATCGGGTTCGCGATGTCCTCGACCGCAGGACGGCCCACGAGGCGATCCTTCAGTTTGACCACTTCGTCCTCACCTTCGTAGATGGCTTGGCGCCAAATACCGTTGGTGGTGCCACAGTCGACC
>MDTA01086139.1_pt1 | contig 15072 bp, 13 predicted proteins | sample 811151 | NCBI WGS metagenome assembly MDTA01 (sample SAMN05326648, study PRJNA326480) | marine metagenome | isolation source: seawater | place: Indian Ocean: South | collected 2010 | reverse complement strand
GACAGTAATATTTTCTACTGCTCTATTATCTCAATAAACTCAACAAAAATAACCATTGATTATTTGTCAACGAGCCTAATCGAGCGTACTATATGAAAATAGTAATGTCCCTTGGGGACGCGCTATGATAGACAGTAGTTGATGATCAAAATGTTTCTGATATCACTCTTTAAACAAGACAAAATAATAATAATAGACAACTGTACAGGCATGTAATAGATTAGCTTTATCTGCACAAAAAAATAATGGGTTTAATTAAAAGTATTAAAAAAAGATTAGATTGGAGATTAAATGTTACTTTTGACAAAATAACAGGCTTTTATCGCTATAAAAGAAAAAAAGGTTACATCTACATAAGATATCCGAGGCACTACCTTGATGCTAAAACAAATGAATGGTTATGTGAGAAACTCTATTATTATTACTATATGCCAAAAAAATCAGATACAGTCATAGATTTAGGAACTGGCTATGGTGAAGAAGCGTTATACTTACATGATAAAGCTCCAAATCTCAATTTCTTTGGTGTAGAGATTCAGCCTGTCATATTTGAGTGTCTTGCTAATACCTTTGACACTATTGGATCAAACTTTAAAGCCGTCTCTACTGCAATTAATAATGGAGAGTCTATTAAGCTTAAAAGTCAGCTTTCTTATTTTTCTGTCGGCGATGATAAAGAGAGTGGTTATATTGACATTCCAACAATAACTTGGGGAGAATTTCTCAAAAAATATAAAATTGAAAAAATTGATCTGCTAAAAATGAATATCGAGGGGGGTGAAAAACCATTTCTTGAATCGATAGAAGATTTTAGCAATATCAAAAATATGATTATCTCATGTCATGATTTTAGGGCGAATAGTGGACATGGTGAATTCTATAGAACTAAAGATAAGGTATTAGCTATTCTTAATAAAAATAAATTTGAGGTCAAATTTTTTGATTATAATGAAGATTGGGCTCGAGACTGGATCTATGCAAAAAATTCAAATCAGAGATAACTAGAAACCAATTTTTTTATCAAAATATCATCACTAATATATAGATCAGATAAACTTTTATGCTCATTAAATAGTAGAGAACTATCTAAAGAATTGTGAATGTTGGTCTCTTGTGATGTTTTATAATTTATCTTAAGAGGTTTCTCTAAGATTTGATTAAGTTTACTAATCATCTGCTTAAGACTTATAGGTGACGTGTTAGCAACGTTATATATAGAATACTGATGACGTCCTTCTATTAATATTCCTATAACCTTTTTCAAAAAAGTGACTTCACAAAAATTTCTGATTTGATTGCCAGAATGAAATATATCTAATTCATCATCTACTTCGTTATTTATTTGATAAAATATTTTATCAAGTAAGTTTTTACTACTTTTTTCTTTTTGTTCTAGATCAAAGAGTCCAGCAATTCGAAGAATTATAGTGCTTGCATTAATTTTTCTACAATAGTTTTGAATTATTGACTCAAAATAGATTTTCTCATAAGCATATGACGATACTCCTAATAGTTCGTCTGTCTCAATAAATGGTATTTTAATATCAGTTAGACCATACACGCTGGCAGAGGACAAATAAATGAGTTTTTTAAAATTTAGCTTTGAAATTTTTTTTTCAAAACATTCTAAATCAGAAGAATTTAGGGTATTTCCATTATGCTCTGATAGCAGAAATGGTGATGCTCCAAATATAATTATATCGCAATCCACAGAAATATCGTGATCTGAAAAAAACTCTTCTGAACTTAGAAACTCATTTTTATGATTTTTATCAATTAATTTTCTAGCACCAATTTGAATTACTTTATCCAGTTGCCATTCTCCCAATCTATTTTATTTATATCTAAAGGTAGATCGTTTTGTATACAATTTATAATGCTTTGAATTAACTCTGTATTAAAATCTTTAAATTCCTCAGCTTTATATATGCCTTTTATTTCTGATTCTGAGATCTTTTGATAAGTTAATTTCTCCTCAAGTTTTTCTCCTTCACGCAAACCAATTATCTTCATCGCTATCTCGTCTTCTGAAGATGGATTATCGACTATTTCTTTTCCATATTCAGATGCAACTTTGTAAGCCACATCAATGATTTTAACTGGCTCTCCCATATCTAAAACATATGTATTTGGTCTTAACTTTGATGCTTGAAGCACTAAATCTACGGCTTCAGATATACTCATAAAATATCTAGTTGCCTCTCTATCGGTAAGCAGTATTGGGCCCCCACTCTCTATCTGTGCTCTAAACAATGGTATGACAGATCCACTTGAATTAATTACATTTCCAAATCGCACGATAGTTACAGGGTCACCATTGTTAATCGCGTTCACAGCTATAAATTCACAAAGTCTCTTAGAAAATCCCATCGGATTAATAGGTTCAACCGCTTTATCAGTCGATATTAAGGTGAGTTTAGTATCATGACTCTGGCAGAACTTAAGAATACTTATAAAACTGTTTATATTATATCTGTAATAGATCTGAGGCATAAGCTTGGATAGATTGACATGCTTATATGCAGCCGCATGATATACTTGAGTAACATTTTTTCCCTCAATCATACTTTGTAAAAAAGGGTCGCTGCAGTCTCCTAATAGTAATTCGAAGTTTTTTAACCCTTTTCTTTCTAAGCGACATTGTATTTGAAATAGGTTATATTCAGAAATGTCATTCAGAATAACATGATCATCTGGGTTATTTTCTATAATTTGTAGCGATAGTTCTTGTCCTATAGACCCGCCAGAACCTGTTACTAATATTACACTCATAATTTGATTATACTCATTATAAATTATATATAATATCGATAAATGCTAGATAAGTATTTTCCTATAATTTTCTAGCTCAACATCTTCAGAAAAAACATTTAAGGCATGCTCAATATTAAAAAATGATTTCTTCTTTTCTATTTCAATACTTTTAACTACTTGGAACAATTTTTGAGATAAAGAATATTTATCAAGATTATCAACAAGATGAGTATGAAATCCTAATTCTCTGAATTCTACAAAAGACGTATTATCATATGAGAGACATACTAAACCATGGCAGAGCGCTTCAGTGAACGAATTACTTAAACCTTCACCATAACTAGGAAATAGAAATATATCATTTGACTCTAGAAAGTTTGATATCTTTTCTTGAAAACCATGGAATTTAATACTCTTGGAATATATTTTACTTCTAGAATATTCCATAATTTTTTTAACATATCCCGGATCTCCTGTGCCTACAATATTTAATGTGAAATCTATAGCATTTTGGTACAAAATATCACAAGCATCAATCATATCTATATGACCTTTACCTTCAGCTATTCTACCTGTATTTAAAATTTGAATATTATCAGTTGTCTTACTCTGTTTTGGTTTATGTAAATATTTTACAGATGGATAAATTGTTCTTACTTTTGTTTTACCACCAATGGGAATTCCAGTAGTTATATTATTTGTCAAATCCTTACTAATTCCAATGTGATAGTCTACTATTGAATATATTTTCGAATGGTACCAGTTTTTCTTTGGTCTCTTACGAGTGCCATGTCGAATTATAAAATTTGTATCTAAGTTTCTCACAGAAAAGAACATGGACTTAAGCTCAGATGCTCCAAAATATACTATATTTCTGATTGAATATTTCTTTATAGCTTTCTTAAAGAAGTAGAAAAGGGAGAAGCTGACATTAAATTGAAATGATATTTCAACCACAGTGAAGTGGTATTCATACTTTGCTTTTCTAGCTAAAAGAGAATCTTTTTTACAAATTAATATAGTTTCTGCTAAGCATGATAATTTATTAGTATATTTAATTGCATCAAGTTCTAATCCACCTAAATAAGGAGATAGACATACGATAGCTGTGGGGGATTTCTTTTGTTTATTCACAAAACATATAATCGAGTTGATTTATCATAGATGATAACTTATCAAATTTTTTACATATAATCGATTGAATCATAGAAAGATTAACTCAGAGTGACATTCACATCAGATACATATATGCTTTCTTACAAATGAATTGAAAAATGAATTCATCATATTGTACTATCAAGCTAGAATGAGCATTTTGAGACTTAAAGTAAAAAGTTAATATATATATGATTACACCTGCAGAATTAGTAACTAAAGCTCTTATTCTTCTAATAATGGTTTACGTGCTTCATGAAGCAAGTTGTATTCTATTCCAAAGTTCACTGATGTTCTGCAAATAAATTATGATACAGTTCATGCTTTATTTCTGTAATGATATAATAGTTACATGAATTTTATTCTTCTAATTACCCTCTTTCTTCTTTCTGTGATTATTTTGAACAACAAAAAACTTGATCAAAGCGCGAGTTTTATTATATCTGGAATATTATCGTTTTTATTCGTAATTGGGCTTGTGTATTTCGTGACATCGATTTTGTAGATTTATATCCTTTTATTTTTTATCGTCTTCCAATTGCAGCTTATTAATATATTTAGCTCTATGATGTTTCAAATCTTTTCTCATCTGGATATCTATACTCTCGTTGAGAATAGATGAAATAATATTTTTGTCATTCAGAGTGATTGTTTTTTGATAAATTGCTATGTAGAGATCTAAGCCAAACCGACATAATTCTCTCTGACCAAAGTCATGATTCTTTCTTTCAAACCCAAATTTAATAATATCGGGGGACGTTTTAAAAATATCAGCAACTTGTTGATAAGTTGAAGTACTACTCAAACCCTGAAGAAATAAATTCCAGCAAAATGCATTCATAGATAAATATAAAAGCTCTTTTTCTGATCTTTGTCCTACACCTCTTAGCCCAAAAAGAGAGTCAGTATCGATAGGATTATGATATGCTTTTTTGCTCTTATCTTTTATCCAATTATTTAATTCATTAGTTGGTATAGTTTTTTTTATAAAATGAGATGAAAATTCTTTGATTAGTGCCTCTGCTAGCTCAGGGTTTGCATTTTTTTTATATTCTCTAATTAGGCTAATTTCAAATTGTTGATAATTTTCATTAATCATTAAAAAAATCCTCGAAAAACTGAGAATAATATGTTTCGATTATAATGTGAACAAAAATGCTCGCACAAAGATCAAATTCAGAACAATGTTTCGGGTATACCTAATATCATTGTTTATAATCATGCCAATCATATTCTTAATATGGTATGTGACTAAATAGTTTTAGAACAATGCCATTAAGTACTTAATTTTTTAAATTGCTGAGCCAAACAGTCTGATAAGGCTTCAATAGTAAATCTTTGGAATCCTCATCAATGCTTATATTTGACAGCAAATCATGCCAACTATCAAAACTAGTTAAGTTCAAATCTAATAAACTTAAAATTGTATCATTGTGAGTGAGGTTTGTTATACAGAATATACTCTGGGTTTTATCTAAGCTTTGTCTCCAGATACCATATAGATCTCTTCCTAAATGGAGGGTAAATTGAACGGCATTTGGGTTGAATGCCGGCTGTTTCTTCCTAATTTTTATAAGATTTTTTATCTCATTAAAAATCGTATGATGTTCATTTGGATGATCACTTTTCATGATTTCGCTAACTTTTATCTTACCTCTATTCAATGATCTATTCTGTTTAGTAATTTTGAATAAATCATAGTCATTTGAGCTGCCAAATAAACTATGTATATAAATTGCTGGTACTCCCTCTAGTGAGAACATTATGGTATGTACACATATAAATCTTTTTAAGTAAAGTTTAGATTCTTTGTCAAATGATTCTTTCATCGCATCCATTAGTGAAATATTTATTTCATATGGCTCGGGCGTATTAGTGTTGTTTGAACGATAAGATATTTTACCTCCATTTTTTTCCATATGATTAATGAATTTCTCAATCTCATTTTGAGATAAAAATGATTCAGCAGGTCTAAGTCCTATGCCATCATGAGATGCAATGAAGTTCAAATATGCAGTCCCTAATTGTGATGGTGGCATACTCATGGTGAGCTTCTCTATGTATGATGAATCACCTGATAATATTGAATAAACTAATATTGGTGGTAGTGAGAAATTATAAATCCAGTGAGCTTCATTACCATTACCAAAATATGATACGTTTTCTCGTGCTGGAGTATTAGTCTCAGTCACAAGAACTGCCTTTGGAGATAAATATGACAAAAGGGTTCTGAATAACCTGACTATCTCATGTGTTTTGTGATGATTAATACAGCTCGTGCCAATCTTCTTCCAAATGAATGCAACTGCATCAAACCTAAAAACTGTAATACCTTTAGTTAAGTAGTATATTATAATCAATACAAACTCGTATAAGACTTCAGGTTTACTGAAATTATAATCTACCTGATCGATACTAAACGTACACCAAATATATCTCTCTCCTTCCAATGTCTTTATTGGATTAAGTAAATCACTTGTTCTCGGTCTTGTGACTTTTGAAGTATCGAACTTTTGCTCAAAGTTTAGAAAATAGTTAGAGCCTTTACCGTAGCCTTTAAGAAAATTCTTAAACCATTGTCCTTGAGAGGATCCATGATTTATAACAACATCTGCCATAACACCAAAATCTTTTGATAGCTTCAGTATATCGCTCCATTGTCCAAAGCGATAGTATATGGAATAATAATCCATTACAGCAAAGCCTTTGTCTGAACTGGATGGGAAAAAAGGTAAGATATGGACCATATCAAAAATTTCTGAACAATAATTATTTAGAAAGTTATGTATTGAATTTATAGGTAAACTATTTTTTTCCTCAACAGAATCAGCATAAGTAATAAGAATAACTGTACTTTCTGACCATGACTCTCCATCCTCGGTAATATGAGTAGGTAAATTTACTTGCGAAGAAATAACATGCTCTGCTAAATTCTGGGAGAGTTCATTAATTTCATTGTCGCTAAGATTATCGCAGTAAATTCGATTTATGTGTCTTAATACTCTTTTTTTTAATTCTTGTTTTTTATTAACGGACACTTCTTAATTTTCTATATTTTTGAGTCAGATTCTACTATATCTAGAAATCTAGATTTAACATCTGGCATTGCAGTTTGTACTCTATTCCAGTTAGTAATGAGAGGATTTTGATTTGGATTATCTAAGAACTCTTGACCGGCGATGATAATATTATTGGAGAAAAGTTCTATAGCAATTTCTTCTTCATTGATATTCAGTTCAAGTCCATTGATTTTTGCATCATTATGATAAATCTCTAATAAATCTAGTGCAGTTCTGTAATATGTTGCTTTGAGTGTTCTGAGAGTATTATATGTAAAAGTATCACCTTGAGCTGCAAGCTTTCTAATTAATGTTTTGGTTATATCAATTGACATTTTTGATAAGCCCTGACTATTGTCATTCTCTGATAGTTTTTGATGCTTATGATCATAAGTATTAGCTATATCTACTTGACAAATTCTACTATAAGCCTGATTCCTCTGCATTTCAGATAATAAACCAATCTCAAGACCCCAATCACAAGGAATTCTAATTTCTTTTAGGAGTGTGCTTTTAAAAGAAAATTCTCCTGCTAATGGGTATCTAAAAACATCTATAAATTCTATGTAATCTCTGTGTCCGAGCACCTTCTTAAATGTTTTTAGCAGAGGAGTAACAAGGAGTCTTGTTACTCTTCCGCTCAGAGCGCCATCTCTAATTCTAGGGTAATAACCTTTACAAAATTCGTAGTTGAAATTTGGATTTGCAACTGGATAAACTAGTCTTGCTAATAGTTCACGTGTATAAGTTGTAATATCACAATCGTGTAGTGCGATTGACTTTGCTTCATTTCTAGAAAAAGTATATCCCATACAATACCAAACATTTTTTCCCTTACCTGGTTGATCAGGGGAAATTCCAAGCTCACTAAAATCGTTGTTCAGTGCTTTCATTTTAGGACTATCATTCCATATCACAGTGTGTGCCTGATTTAGACTTGAAAAAAATTTTTTTGCCTCTTTAAATTCAGACTTATTTGCTTTATCTAAACCTATCGTAATATGGTTTAAGTATTTTACTTCACTGAGACATATAACAATTTTTTTAAGAGCTGCACCTTGTAACTCTGAGAATAAACAAGGCAAAATCAATTCGATTGGTGCTTGCTTTGAGTACTCTCTTAACTCACTTTCAATTTCAGCTAGGGATCTATTTGATAAGTTATGCAATGTGCTAATTACACCATTTTGATGGAAATCTGACATTAAATTGCTCCTATTAAAATTTTAGAAAAAACATTATTAACACATTCTTTCCATCCTTTAGGAGCACTGCTCTCACTGAGGATTACGTTTTCATTATCAATCTCTTTTACCAAGTTTGGATTATATGAGGATCGAACTACACATGGGTAGTCTACATTTGATAACATATCAATATCGTTATAACTATCTCCAACACCGACCGTAGTATAATTTTTATCTGAACTTGAGAGCTTAAGCTTATTTAAAAAATATAATAGCGCTTTACCTTTATTCTGACCGCTGCAGATATGATAAAACCTACTTCCTTTTACTACATCCAAGTTTAATTTTCTTAATACAGTTTTGAATAATGTGAATCTTTTTTCATTTGATCTCCACTTGATTAATAATGAAAAATCTCTTTTACAAGCAAGATCAAGGTTTTCTCCGGATAAACTAGAAAGGTTCTTTTTTTCTGACACATTAATGTCATCAAATATATCTAAATCTTGTCTAAAGTTTCTAGATATCTCTGCTCTAACATCACTCTCGAAACTTTCTACTTTCTTTGACTCATACATAACATTATAACCCTCTCTTTGTTTTGGTGAGCTTTCCAAGATTTGATCTTTATGATATATTCCGCCCCCTGTCTCACAAATAAACGGAAATGAAGTTTTATGGCAATCTTGCATTTTCTTAATTTCGTGAAAAGTCTTACTTGAATTGAATACAACATGATGATTACATTTAACCAACTTATTCAACATTTCAAAATTATCACCATCAGAAAAGGTATCATGATCTAAAAATGTCCCATCTATATCAGTAAATATAACTAGACTTGTATTTCTAAGCTTAAAGTTCATCTCACCACCAATTATTTGTATATTCTCATGCAATTAACATGCCGAATTACCAGTTTGGCATGATTTATGCTGTCTAATAACTGTGATAGATTTGCAGATTCATAAACATACTATTTTTAGGGAAACAAAAGACGTACTGTTTTTTGATATCACTTTACCTAAGTCTAATGCCACAGATCTAGTCATACATGAGTCAGCAGCGATATCTCCTCCGAATGATAGTTTTGACAATAAACAGTTTTATATTCATTATCATCAAATTGATAACAACCGAGTTGTTTATGGTTCTAGAACGTTTGAATTGATTAATTTTGATTGGGATAAACCCTATAGAATCATAAAACTTGATCGAAATAGCGGAGCACTAGAAATACCAAAAAAAACATATCATAGGTCTGTTTCCTCTGATGATGGATCCATAGTAATAAATCAGTCTCAACGTGATGATCTGTTTGTAGCCAAGAAGGAATTTAGGCCAATATCTGTTACTGAAAATGAGAAACTAAGAAATGTATTAAAAAATGTAAAACCAGTGATTATAAAAATCTAATTATTTATTATTTACTGTAGACCTCCAAAAATCTTGATATTCTCTCAATTACTCTTTTTTTTCCTAATACAAAACATAGATCATCGATAGATGGTGCATTAAGTCTACCTGTAGTTGAAAACCTAATTAGAGGACCGATATCTTTAAATTTTAACTTTAGATCATCGCAAGATGATTTTACGCAGGCAGAAATCGAGGATTTATCATTAAAGTCTACAATAAAAAATTTAGTAACCATGTCTCTTAATATTTTAATCGTTTGCTCGTTATCATATTTTTCAATGATACTTAAATCATAGTCAATTTCATTTTGATAAAAGTACTTTATACTCCCTGCTATCTTTTTGAGAGAATATTCTCTTTCAATTCCTAATTTGAGTATGTCATGCAAATAGTCATTATTCTCAGGTTTTTCTGATAAGTCTTCCTCTTGCAAATAAGGTAATATCTGTTCAGCAACGTTATTAATGTCATCATTTTTAATATAGTGTTGATTTAACCAGTTTAGTTTCTCGATATCAAAAGTCGCAGCTGATTTAGTAATACGTTCAAGACTGAAAAGTTCGAGTAATTCACTAATACTAAAGATTTCTTGATCACCATGAGACCATCCTGTTTTCGCTAAGTAATTTAATATCGCATCAACTCTGTATCCTTCGCGCAAGAAATAGTTAATGTCCACAGCTCCATGTCTTTTTGATAATCTTTTACCATCAGTTCCATGAATCATTGGAAGATGAGAAAATGAAGGTACCTTTGAGTTAAATGATTTGAACATGTTTACTTGCACGGGTAGATTACTCAAGTGATCGTCACCTCTTATTAAATGTGTAATTCCCAAGTCAATATCATCGACTACAGATGTTAAATTATATGTGGGAACTCCATTTGATCTTAATATGACCGCATCAAAGAATATTTCAGGGTTAAAAGATATTTCTCCATGAACAGAATCATCAATATGAATTGAACTTTCTCTTTGATTTTTAAATCTAATTACATAGCCTTTTCTGTTTAGTCTGTTTTCAAATTTTATAGATAGATCAGTCTCTTTGGTCTTTTCATTAACTTCAACTTGATCATAATAAGCCATATCATTATTAAGAAGTTCTTCAATCTTATCAATATAATGATCAAAGCGTTGAGATTGATAGAGGATATCATTATCATGATTTAGGCCAAGTTGTTTGAGAGCCGATATGATAGAGTCTTTATACTCGTCTGTACTTCTTGTTGTATCTGTATCATCTATCCTGAGAAAAAATTTACCCTTATTTTTTCTAGCATAGAGCCACGAGTACAGTGCAGTTCGTACTCCACCAATGTGGAGCCACCCAGTAGGACTAGGTGCAAATCTTGTAGTAATAGTCATAATGTCATTTTAAATTTATTCACAAGTGCACCAGGAAGTCTTGAACTTGCTGTAGATCTCTCCTCATATGATCCAGAGTCTATCAAAAGCTCTCTTTTAGATGTTAATCCAAGCAAATTATCTCCTAGCATACTATAAACACTATCATCGAATCTCATAGTATTAATTGGTGCAGTCAATTCCCCATTCTCTATAATAAAACATCCAAATCTTGTTAAACCCGTCATTCTTCCATTGTTTCTATCAGAAAAATTTAGATACCATAAGTTACTAATATATATTCCATTATTAATTGTTGTTAAGATTTCGTCATCTGCTATGTTCCCAGCTCTCATGTCGATTGATGTTGGATACTCGGAGGTACTCGATGCATTATGCGTAACTGAGTATTCTAGGGATGATCTTGGAGATGTAAGTGGCTCAGAAAATTTACCATCCACAATCATATTTACAGTATCGGGTTTTATAAATCCATCGGAATTAAAATTAGCAGATATTCCATCTTTAACATTCTCATCAATTGAAACTATTGGATTTAATTTTTTTTCACCTTTATTCAAAAGATGCAGGGGACTGGTACCAATCTTATTTGCCTTATAACTAAAACCTCCCCATGACATCATGTCAATTATTTCATTAAGTGCCGAAGGCTCAAGATAAACAGTGTATTCGCCTTTTTCTATCGTTCTCAATGGATTAGATAAGATACTAAGTTTTTTTATACCTTTATCTAAAATTAAATCAAAATCATCATTGCTCCAAATCTTTGATGAATAGTTCAACTTAATAGCATTATTATTCTGATTATATATTGAATAATCAAAACTAAAAGAATAGTCACTATGCCAGTTAAGTTGACCTAGAGAATTTGCTAAACCTGAATATATATAACCTGAGGAATATATGCCCACTAAATCTAACCCTGAGACCTTGTTAAGTATATAATCCAGATTTTCTCTATCATCACCTGTTTCGTTCAGTCCCGATACATGTGTTGATTGAACAGATTTCGAGAACATTAAATATGGATCTTTTGGAAGATCTGGGAGTTCTCTTCTTAAATAATTTAATGTTCTAATGAGTGTAGATATATCTTTATCAAAATTCCCGTTAAGTCTAACAAATGATTTAAGGTTTCTTTTATCTCTATTTGACAAACTCAAAGATATAGATATCTGTTTAACGTTACCTGGTTGTCTTATTTTTCCTTTATTAAGCCTAATGAAATTAGATACTTCAGCGTCAAAGTTAATTATCAAGAATTCATCACTTTGTATATTTTTAAAAAGTTCGTTAGCAATATTTTGAAAATAGTCTTTCATTATTCACCACCAAAAATATCAATGTTTTTAAATAGACATGGTGGTGTTGCATGTCCAACAAATATTGTTTGATTTGGTTCGCCTTTTCCGCAATTTGCTGTACCAAGAATTGAAAATGATGATTTATCTCCAACCTTATCAAGGTTGTGCCAAAATTCTTTTGTTATGCCTCGGTAATTTGGATTTTTGACAACTTGTTTCAGTTGGCCATTTTTTATAATTGTTCCCTTTTCGCAACCAAACTGAAATTTATTCCTATAGTCGTCAATAGACCATGAATTATTAGTTTCAAGTAAAATTCCATTGTCAATGGAGTTGATCATATCGGGTAAAGAGGATTCTCCCGGCTCAAGATTGATGTTACCCATTCTATCAATCGGCGGCCTGTTCCAACTAGTTGCTCTAGAGCATGCAACATAATCTTGAGCAGTACGCTGTGATGAAAAATAACTTCCTATAGGTCTTATCAAAAGACCATCTTTGATCAAATATTGTTTTTTAGCTGGTGTTCCATCGTCATCAAAATTATATGTCGCCAATTCAGATTCTTGAGTTGGATTAAAAGAAATGTTTAGGTTATCTGATCCATACTTGTAAGTACCAAACATATCAAGATCGACAAAACTCGAACCTGCATAATTTCTTTCATCACCTAATATTCGATCAAGTTCAAGAGGGTGTCCAATTGATTCATGAATCTGCAAAATCATTTGGTCAGGTGCAATTAAAGCATCAATTTTTTCGCTTGGACAATTTGGTGCCATAGATAACTCAATAGCGTCATTGGCTATTTGTTTTGCCTGATTTATTAAGTTGGACTCTTTGAGAAAGTTATATCCAGTCTGTCGAGCATGAGCATGTCCACCGAAAGTTCTAGTTTGAATTTGCTTCTTATGTTCGGCGCATGCAATTAACTGAGGAAGTATGTATGAAATATTTTGCCTGAATTTACTACCGTTGGTATCTGTGAATAGAGTCTCCAATTTATTGTATCTAAAACTTGCACCCCAATTTGATATTGTAGGTTTGCATTTAAGAGATTTGTTTATCTCCATTAAGTAATCAACTTTATCTTTGTTAGATTCTTTTGCCCAGCTGTCTTTCTCATGTGTAAAATATTTACCATTATCAACATTCACTTCAGGAGGTGCAAGTTGATGTATTAATCTCCCTGCTGAGTATTCAGCCCATTTCTTTGCTTCCTCAGTAGCTTTTAAAATTCCTTCTTTCGTTATGTCACTACTTGCACCATAACCATATCCGCCATTATGAATAACGGTTACCATCAAACCCTCATCCTCGATAATTTCTATTGGCTCAAGAACATTTCTCGTTACTGAAATAATATTTGTGTATTTATTTACAAATCTAAATGAACAATAATCTACATTAGGAAAATAAGTATTTATTTGATTAAGAAATTCGTTTTTCATGATTTAACAAGAAATACATTGTATCATTTAACTATAAATATGCATAAGATTTATCCTTTGGTCCAAAAAACAGATTTTCCTTATATTAGGAGAAAAACCCTAAATACAATACAGGTTAATATGGGTTATAAGTGCAATCAAAAATGTCTTCATTGTCATGTGAATGCGGGGCCAACGAGGAATGAAATGATGAGCAAAGAAACTATCAATCAAGTTATCGAATTTAGCGAATTAAACGAAATCAGAACTATAGACCTTACAGGTGGTGCTCCTGAGATGAATAAACATTTCAAGTATTTCGTTAAAGAATGTACAAAAAAAAACATTCATATTATAGATAGATGTAACTTGACGATATTAAACGAGGACGGTATGTCTGAATTGCCATATTTTCTTGCTAGAAATAAAGTTGAAATTATTGCCTCATTACCATGCTACATGGAAGAAAATGTGGATGCCCAGAGAGGTAAAGGAGTTTTTGAGGTCAGCATAAAAGTATTAAAACTACTTAATAAAATTGGATATGGAGTCAATAAAGAGTTACAAATTAATCTTGTATATAATCCACAAGGAGCAGTATTGCCTCCCGAGCAAAATAAGCTTGAGAATGACTATAAGTTCTTCCTAGAGAATAAATTTAATATTCGATTCAACAAACTTTATACCATCACAAATATGCCTATAAATAGATTTGGAAGTACACTAGTAAGTAAAAAAAAGTTTAAAGAATACATGTTACTTTTGAAAGGAGCGTTCTCTGAGAAAACACTAGAAAATGTTATGTGTAAAAGCTTGATTAGCATTGATTATAATGGTTATGTATATGACTGTGATTTTAATCAGATGCTTAACATCCCTTTATCACATAAAAAGATTCATATCAGCTCTATAGGTAGAAAGTTTTTACATAGAAAAGCTATAGCAACAGCTGATCACTGCTATGGTTGTACTGCTGGATCTGGTAGCAGTTGTGGGGGGTCTTTGTTATAAATATGAGATTTTCTATCATAATGCCGACGCTTAATGAAGAAAAAACACTACAATCTAATAAGAATTACATACAATATTTGAGAGACAGACTTCAAGCAGAGCTTATTATTGTAGATGGTTCGAGCAATGATAATACGAGAAATGCCGCTAAGATTTTAACAACAAAAGTTTTTTGTATGAATTCATCTAGATCTGCTCAAATGAATCAGGGCGCATGGTATGCAGAAGGTGAATATTTGATATTTCTTCATGCAGATACAAAGTTAAATAAAGCAGCAATAAAAAGTTTACTAGGTATCACTAATTGTTTTGAATGGGGATTTTTTAGTATACGTTTCGATAGTAATAACTTTAAGTATAAAATGCTTTCTTATCTAATTAACT
>MDTA01179402.1_pt1 | contig 15074 bp, 16 predicted proteins | sample 811151 | NCBI WGS metagenome assembly MDTA01 (sample SAMN05326648, study PRJNA326480) | marine metagenome | isolation source: seawater | place: Indian Ocean: South | collected 2010 | reverse complement strand
TATCAATTTGTTTAGATGTTGCCGCTAATGAATTAAGAACACCTAAAAGTGTTGAGTATTATCTAGAGTTATCTAAAAAATATCCAATAAAATCTATAGAAGATCCATTCTCAGAGGATGATTGGGTCAACTGGAATAAATTAACTCAAAAAATTGATATCCAAATTGTTGGAGATGATTTGTTTGTAACAAACAAAAAAAGATTAGAAAAAGGAATAAAAGAAAAATCTGCTAATTCTATTTTGATAAAACCAAATCAGATTGGAACCGTAAGTGAAACTTTGGATACAATTTTACTAGCTCAAAAAAGTGGATTTAAGACAATTATTTCTCACAGGTCAGGTGATTCAGAAGATACTTTTATAGCAGATTTGGCAGTTGCGACTCATTCGTCGCAGATAAAAACCGGTTCTCTGGCTAGATCTGAGAGGGTAGCTAAATATAATAGGCTGTTACGTATAGAAGAACAACTTGGAAAACAGGCTAAAATGGCTAAAATCTAAAACATGCAACTTTTTCACTTTTTAAAATTAAAAAAAATATTTTTTCTTCAAATATTTTTAACTCTATATCTTGTTATTAATTTGTTTGGTGGAGAAAGAGGAATATTTTCGTATTTTGAAAAGAGTAATTATGAAAAACAATTAGAAATGAAAGCTTTAGAATTAAATAATAATTTATTAGAAATTGAATATAAAAATAAATTACTTTCCAAAAATATAAACATTGATTATTTAGATCAACTTTACAGAGAAAAACTTAAATTTGGTAAAAAAGATGAAATTATAATAAAATTAAACGATGATAATTAAACCAAGACATCCAGAAAAAGTTAATAATAAAGAAAATCCAATTAAAAAAAAACCATCTTGGATTAAATCGAAAATTTTAGACTCAAAAATTTTTTTTGAGACAAAAAAAGTTGTTAACGAAAATAAACTTGTAACAGTTTGTCAGGAAGCCAATTGTCCTAATATAACTGAGTGCTGGAGTAAAAAACATGCAACTTTTATGATAATGGGGGACACATGTACTCGAGCTTGTGCATTTTGTGATGTTAAAACAGGCAAACCAGACTCATTGGATGTATTTGAACCTTATAAAATATCAAATGCTGTTAAAAGACTTAAACTTAAGCATGTTGTAATTACCTCAGTTGACAGAGATGATTTGATAGATGGAGGTTCAGAACATTTTTTTAAAGTGGTAAAAGCTACTAGAGAAAAAAATCCAGATACTTCAATTGAGGTATTAACACCAGATTTTTTAAGAAAAGGAGATTCTTATAAAAAAATTTTAGAAGCAGATTTGGATGTGTTTAATCATAATATTGAAACTGTTCCTAGATTATATTTAAAAGTTAGACCTGGAGCTAGATACTTTGCGTCTTTAGAACTTTTGAAAAATGCCAAAATGTTTAATAAAAAAATTTTTACAAAATCTGGAATTATGGTTGGGCTTGGAGAAAATAAAGAGGAAATTTTACAGGTGATGGACGATCTTAGATCAGCAAAAGTTGATTTTTTAACTATTGGTCAATACTTACAACCTTCAATAAAACATTATCCTTTAAAAAAATATTACCACCCAAAAGAATTTGAAGAATTAAAATCTATAGCAAAGAACAAAGGATTTCTGTTGGTTTCTTCGTCACCATTAACAAGGTCGTCATATCATGCAGATGAAGACTTTAAAAGGTTAAAGGAACTTAGAGTTAAGAAATTAGAATGTCATCAGCCTCAATAACAAAAATTATTCCTTGTAAGAAAAAAGATTTAATAAATATGGTTCTTGATATTGAAAAATATCCCGAGTTTGTACCTTGGTGTCTGACTGGGAGTATTAATGAAAAAAAAGAAAGTTTAGATTTAATTGAAATAAAAGCAGATTTAAAAGTTGGAAAAAAATTCTTGAATGAAACTTACTCTAGTTTAGTTTTATATTATAAAGAAAAAGATAAAATAATTGTTACAAATATAGATGGTCCTTTAAAACATCTTAGGAACGAATGGAACTTTAAAGAAATTAACAATGGAACAAAATTGGAATTTGAAATTGATTTTGAATTAAAAAATAGCTTTCTTAACTTGATAATGAAAAAGTCTTTTAATTTAGGTCTAGATAAGATTGCAAAAGCATTTGAAGAAAGAGCTATAAAGTTATTTAAATAGATTTATTTGGGGTCTTTTAAATTTATCTCTTTTCGAATTTTATTTATAAATGTCGATATTAAAATTCTTTCCTCATCTGTAAAAATCCTGTCTTTATTATTTGCAGATTTTATTTCATCTTTAATTTTGTTTAGAATATTCTCTCTATTATCCTTACTTTTCATTGAATTAATTTTATTTTCGTAGCTTTTAATTGTTTGGCCTATAGTTAATTTAAAAACAACTATTGCTGAAATTAAAACGATTAGTGTTTTATAAATAAAAATTTTCATAATTTTCTTATACTTTAAAAAATCAATTTAATCACTTTTTTTGTAAATAGAGTTTATTGAAATATCATCAATTTTGATTTCTTCCAAAATTTTGAAACCTACCGGGGGCTCATTTTTTTGCCAGTTACCTTTGTTTCTCCAATTATAAAAGTGGTTAACTATGAAGTCTGCTTCTTCAATTGTACCTACAATATTAATTTTTTTTCTATCATTCTTATCTAAAATTCTTTTTGAAAGATTTAAATCAGAAGTACCTTCCATGTAAACGTTGTTTGTATCTTTACCTTGTTCTATAATAATTTCTAGAGCTTTCTTGTTTGTGAGGCCCCAATAGTCTACTTCAAAATATTTATTGTAGTTGCTTTTAAAGATAGAATTAAAATATAAGTTTTGAAAAGGATGATTGATTAACATCCAGTATGCGGTAGGAATTAATGTCAAAAAAATACAGAACTTAAAAACATTTTTTCTATTTTTAAAAATATTAATTGTTTGTAAGATATATAATCCTCTTAGTGAAATTAAAATAATACAAGGGTATATAAAATATAGATGTCTCCAACCATTGTAAGATATTTTACCCGTATCAATCGCTATTAAAATTACAGAAATTACGATTATTAAAAAAATATAATCAATTAATTCTTTTTTTCCCCTCCAAAGATCTTTATGAGAATTATTTTCCTCAATATTTATTAAACGAATTATTAATCTTTTAAAAATAAAAACAAATCCAATTAAAAATAAAAAAATATATAACAGAGGCGTACTTGTTAATATTGAGATTAGATGGTAGTGCCAAGGTATTTCAGAAAAAAAATAATATTCTCCCAAATAAAAAATATTTAAACTTAAAAAATGGCTTCTCATAAAATTTAAGGTTTTAAACAAAACCCCAAAAGGATCTGTCCATAATTCAGGCCATATAATTAAATAAAAAATTGGAAACATTATTAAAAACAAAATAATTCTAGAAATTATTTTAGATTTGTCTCTATCTGTTCTTAAAACAATTAAAAAATTTATAAAAATTATCAATAAAGGTAGAATAGCGCCTAGTATTCTCATATTGACCACAACAGCAGAAACAAAAGCGAAAACAATCACACTCAAAATATTTTTGTTATACAGAAATTTAATTGCATAATAGATACCTATTATGAAAAAAGACATAAATACGATGTCTTTATTATTAAAAAAACTTTCACCAAAAATTCTAGGAGATAAAATTAAAAAACTAGTTCCTAATAACGCTGTTATTTTGGAATTATAAAGATCTAAAGCGATTTTATAAAAATAGATTGTTGAAAAAAAGAAAACTATAAACGTAAAGAAATGTCTTAGTAGAAAATAATTTTTACTGTCAATTATTTTAAAAATATATTCCAAATATGCCATCGGAAGGTCAAATACGGTACCTGAAGTAGATGTATTATCTCTCGTATGCGCAAGTGCATCTTGTTTTATAATCTCAGTGATTTCAAAGGTATTCCCAAAAGAAAAAAATTTAAATAGTTGTTCTAAAGATAAAAAACCAACTATTCTTGTGTTGTCTTCGTCTATAGAAATTCCATAATCTTTAAAAATCAATAAGCCAAGAACAAGGAAAACTATAAAATATAAATATATGAAGATTTGAGTAGATTTAAAATTAGTTAAATAATGTGGCGTTTTAATCATTTTATTGTATTAAATAAACAGAGCTTGAAAGTATACATTGACCTTTTTAATAAATATAACCTAGCATTTTATGTTATAAAAATGAATATTTTAAACAAAGCAAAGAAATTTATAAATAAAAACAGTAGTTTTCATGAAAAAAAAACAATTAATTGAATTTGAGAATAATATAGCTTCACTATTTAACAATGGAAAAATTAGAGCTCCAATACATTTATATTCTGGGAATGAAAATTTTTTAATAAATTTTTTTAGAAAGATTAAAAAAAATGACTGGGTTTTTTGTTCTTGGAGATCCCACTATCAATGTTTACTAAAAGGTGTACCACCAAAAAAACTTCAAAAAGAAATTGTAGATGGAAAATCTATCTCTCTTTGTTTTCCAGAGCATAAAGTTTATTCGTCAGCCATAGTTGGAGGTATATTACCTATTGCGGTTGGAATGGCCCTTTCTTTCAAAAGAAAAAAAATAAGAAATAAAGTTTTTTGTTTTTTAGGTGAAATGACTTCTGAAACAGGAATTGCTCACGAATGTATAAAATATAGTCGTAATAAGAATTTGCCTATCCATTTTATCATTGAAGATAATGGTAAATCAGTTTGTACAAATACAAGAAGGGTTTGGTCGCAAAAGAGATTATCGTTTGAATTTAAAAAAGATAAATTTGTAACTTTTTATAAATATAAATTAAAATATCCACATGCGGGTGCTGGAAAGAGGGTGCAGTTTTGAAAAAGAAATATTTTGAAGAACTAAAAAAATCGATGAAATACTTAGGCCTTAAAAAAAATATAATTTTTATTGGTCAAGCAGTTGAAGATCCAGGTACTGCAATGTCTAATACACTTAAAAGTGTTTCTAAGAAAAAATTATTAGAACTTCCAGTTGCAGAAGAAATGCAAATGGGAATGACCCTTGGTTTAGCTATGGATGGAAATATACCTGTGAGTATTTTTCCAAGATGGAACTTTTTATTATATGCAGTTAACCAACTTATTAATCATATCGATAAATTTAAAGTAATGGCTGGAGGAAAGATTAAACCAAAAATTATAATTAGAACTTCAATTGGTTCCCAACGACCGTTACATCCACAATTTCAACATATAGGTGATTTTACAGAGGCATTCAAAAAGATGACAACTACTATTGAAATTATAAAATTAAGAGAACCAAAGGATATATTTCCAGCCTACAAAAAAGCATATTTAAGAGAAGATGGAAAAAACACAATACTCGTAGAGTATGGTGATTACTATAACGAAAAATAGACTTTATGATTATAACTAAAACACCTTATAGAATTTCTTTTTTTGGCGGCGGGAGTGATTATCCAGAATGGTATAATAAATTTGGTGGATCAGTTCTCTCAACGACAATTGATAAACATATATACATAACTACAAGATTTTTACCCAACTTTTTTAAACACAAGTATCGTTTTGTTTGGTCAAAAATAGAAAACGTAAAAAAAATAAATCAAATTAGACATAAGGCTGTAAAAAATTTACTTAAAGATTTTAATGTTCAGAAAGGCCTAGAAATTCATTATGATGGTGACCTACCCGCAAGAAGTGGTATGGGGTCAAGTTCATGTTTTGTAGTAGGGCTAACTAAAACGCTTCACGAATTATACGGTAATAAGATTTCAAATATGAATTTAGCAAAAGAGGTAATAAATTTTGAACAAAATAAAATGAAGGAAGTAGTCGGATCACAAGATCAAGTTGCCGCAGTTTTTGGTGGTTTTAACAAGATATTGTTTAATAAAAAAAATTCAATAAAGGTTCAAAGAATCAAGAAGAATAAAAACATAATTAAGTTAGAGAAAAATTTACTTCTGGTATATACACGAGTACATCGAACAGCCCATAGAATAGCCTCTACTTTTGTGGATGAATTGACGACTAGTAAAAGAAATTATATCACAGAATTGCAGAAACATGTCGAGGAAGGAGAAAGAATAATTAAATCAGGAAATATAAATGATTTTGGAAATTTACTAAATTCCTCTTGGATTTTGAAAAAAAAACTTAGTTCCTCAATAACAAATCAAAAAATTGACGAACTATATGAAAGAGCAATGAAATATGGAGCTCTGGGCGGTAAATTACTCGGTGCTGGGGGCGGAGGTTTTTTATTAGTTTACATGGATAAAAAATTTAGAAAAAATTTTTTTAAAAATAACAAAAATATAATCAACATTCCGTTCAAATTTTCTGACAGCGGAACTCAAGTAATTTTTAAAGATGAGAGATAAAATGAAACTAAATCACGCATTGATGAATAATAATTTTTCTAAAAATGACATGATTGCTGTTCGTAAAATATTAAAAAAAAGAGATGTAGTTCTTACTCAGTCAAAAATTGTAGAAAAATTTGAGAAGGCGTGGTCAAAATGGCTTAATGTAAAATATTCTACTTTTGTAAATTCAGGTTCATCTGCAAATTTTATATCAATTTCACTATTAAAAATATTAAATAAAAAATCAAAAAAAAATGAAATTATTCTTCCAACTTTAACTTGGGTTTCGGATATTAACGCTGTATTGATGAATGGTTTTAAGCCAGTGTTTGTTGATGTTAACCTTGAAAATTTATCAATGAATATTGATCAAGTTTTAAAAAAAATAAACAAAAAAACATTAGCAGTTTTTATAACACACGCCCAAGGTTTTAATGGTCTAAATGATAAACTTTTAACAACCCTCAAAAGAAAAAAAATAGATTTGATCGAAGATGTTTGTGAAAGTCATGGAGCAACATTTAGGAAAAAAAAACTAGGTTCTTTTGGTTTAATATCTAATTTTTCATTTTATTATGCTCATCATATGACAACGATTGAAGGAGGAATGATTTGTACAAATAGTAAAAAGATTTTTGAATTGTCAAAAATACTTAGATCACATGGCATGGTAAGAGAAGCCAAAAATAAGATTTTTGAGAGAAAAATGCAAAAAAAATACAAAGACTTATCTCCAAAATTTATTTTCTTACACCCAACTCTTAATTTTAGAAACACCGAAATCGGAGCAGCATTAGGCTTAAGCCAACTAAAATCCTTAAATAAAAATAATACTAAAAGAAAAAATAATTTTTTGTATTTTTTAAAAAAGTTAGATAATACTAAATATTGGACTAATTTTGATCTCAACGGAAGTTCAAATTACGCATTTCCAATAATATTAAAAACGAATAATTTAAAAAAAAGAGATTATTTTGAAAAAGTTTTGTTAAAAAATAAAATTGAATTTAGAAGGGGAAACGCTGGGGGAGGAAACCAATTAAGGCAGCCCTACCTTAAAAATTTTATAAAAATTAGAAATTTTAGAAAGTTTAAAAATGTAGAAAAAATACATTTTTTTGGATATTATATTGGTAATTATCCAGAGTTAAAACAAAATAAAATTTCCAAAATAGTAAAAATTTTAAATGATATTAAGCTCTAAAAAAAATGAATTTAAAAAAATAGATTGTTGTTTTTTAGTTGTAGATAACGCTAAGAGATCTTATCAAAGTTTATCAGAGAAATATTCAGCAATTGAACCTCCTACATGGGCATTGCTATTATCTGAGTCAATAAGATCTAGAGGTTTTAACCCATCAATTATAGATGCAAATGCAGAAAAATTAACGAAAGAACAAATTTACTCAAGATTAAATGAAATTAAGCCAAGATTAATTTGTTTTGTTGTTTATGGACAAAATGTTAATGCTGGGACAACTAACATGAGTGGAGTTGTCTATGTTGCTAATTTTTTAAAGGAAAAGAAATTAAATGTTCCTTTGTCAATAATAGGCTCTCACGTTCAGGCTTTACCAATAGAAACTTTAAAAAAAGAAAAATCTTTTGATTTTGTTTTTACAAATGAGGCTGTTTATTCTTTGAGAAATGTTTTAGGATTAGAAAGTTTTTCTCCTAATTATCTTAAAAATGTTAATGGTATTGCCTATAGAGATAACAATGAAATTTTAATGACAAATCCGGAAAAAGTTGTACCAAATGAAAAAATGGATATTGATTTACCAGGATATGCTTGGGATTTATTACCTTATAATAAAAAGCCACTAGACTTATACAGGGCACCTATGTGGCACGCAGAGTATGACTTTGACAAAAGAACTCCATACGCAAGTTTGCAAACTAGTCTTGGCTGCATGTTTGGATGCAGCTTTTGTATGATTAATTTAATAAATAGAAATGACAACGATGAAATCGGTGTAGCATCCAATTATAGCAATATGAGATTTTGGAGCACGGGTTTTGTAGTAAAAGAATTTGAAAAATTAATAAAGATGGGCGTTAGAACAATCAGAATAGTTGATGAAATGTTTCTTTTAAATCCAAAATATTACATTCCACTTTGTGAGGAGCTAGCTAAAAGAAATAAAGACGACTCTCTAAGAATTTGGAGTTATAGCAGAATAGATACTGTAAAAAGACCTGAAATTTTAAAATTAGTAAGAAAAGCTGGAATAAAGTGGTTGGCTTTAGGAATAGAGAGTGCAAATAAAAAAGTAAGACTTGAGGTAGATAAAGGAAAGTTCGAGGATGTTGATGTAAGAAAAGTTATAGAAAAAGTGCATGCGGCAGATATTAATGTAATTGCAAATTATATTTTTGGTTTACCTGGTGATACAAAAGAGACGATCGATAGCACAATAAAGCTAAGTTTAGAGCTTTGCACCGCTGGATGGAATACATACCCAGCAATGGCACTACCTGGAAGCAAACTTTACAAAGATGCTTTTGATAATGGCATAAAACTTCCAGAAAATTACGAAGGATATTCTTTTCATTCGTTTGACACAGTTCCATTACCCACAGAGAAATTGACTGCAAAGGATGTAATAACTTTAAGAGATGATGCATTCAATATATACCATAAAGATAAAGCTTTCTTAAAATCTATTGAAAAAAAGTTTGGAAAAATTGCTGTAGAAAATATTTTAGAAATGACAAAAGTAAAATTAAAAAGAAAAATAAAAGGTGATACACGAAATTAAGTATGAAAAAAAATAGAGTATTAGTTACAGGCGGCGCTGGTTATATAGGTTCAATGCTATGTACTTTTTTAGTAGAAAAAGGTTACTTTGTAACTGCTGTAGATTTACTTAAATACGATAAAAGTTCCTTAAATCACTTGTTTTTTTACAAAAATTTTAAGTTTATAAACGGTGATATCAGAGAAAAAAGACTCATGAAAAATTTAGTTAAAAGAAATGATTTTATAGTCCCATTAGCTGCTCTAGTTGGCGCTCCATTATGCGAAAAATTTAAAAAAGATGCAGTTAATACAAATTTAAGATCAGTTAAAATGCTGTGCGATTTGACCACAAAAAAAAACAAGATAATCTATCTTACAACAAATTCAGGCTATGGTATTGGCGAAAAAAACAAATACTGTGATGAAAATAGTCCCTTAAGACCAATTTCATTATATGGAAGAACAAAGTGTGACGCAGAGGATGTAGTGAGAAAAAATAAAAATCATGTTTGTTTTAGATTAGCCACTGTCTTTGGACAAAGTTATAGAATGAGAAGTGACTTGCTCGTAAACAATTTTGTATACAACACCGTAAAATATAAAAAACTAACAATTTTTGAACCCCATTTTAGACGAAATTTTATACATGTTAGAGATGTTTCTAATGCAATTTTTTACACAATAAAAAATTTTAATAAACTTAAAAACAATGTATATAACTTAGGTTTATCTACAGCAAATATAACAAAAATTATGTTAGCAAAAAAAATCAAAAAACAATTTCCTAAATTGAAAATTAAGATAGTTACTAATAGAAGAGACCCAGATAAACGTGACTATTTTGTAAGCAATAAAAAAATTGAAGGCAAAGGCTTTAAAGCTAAAATAAAACTAGAAAGTGGTATTTCTGAACTTTTACAAATATTTTCAAACAATAAAAACAAAATAATAAATAATTATTAATTATTTTGTAATAATCTTTATTTGTTTTAAAAAATTTTTTTTAACAAACTCAAAATAAATATTGCTTTTTTTTGCGCATAATTTATCTGAAATTTTATCACCGATCATAAAACTATTTTTTTTATCAACCAACCAATTTCTTAAAATATCTTTAATCATTAAATTTCCTGGCTTTCTATAATTGCTTTTCTTTTTAAATTTTTTGATTTTTCCTTTTGGGTGATATGGTGAAAATTTTACATCATTAAAAAAAACATTATTTAAATTTAATTTTTTTTTAATATATAAATGAAGTTTAAAAAAATCTTTTTCCGTAAACTTTTTTTTGGCTATGCCTGCCTGATTAGTTATAATGAATATATAGTAATTTTTGTTAATTAAATGTTTTAAAGTTTTAATCACATCTTTTTTAAGTTTAAAATTTTTAGGTTTATGCACATAACCGTAATCATGATTAATAACCCCATCTCTATCTAAAAATGCTGCAGGTCTTTTATAATGTTTCTTTAAAAAATTTGATGTTTTTTTAAGATACTTTGGTGACCCTATATCTAAAAAAAAATCCTTGAATATTTTTCCTTTAATTTTTCTTTTTTTTATTAATTTAGGAATTATTTCATTTTCTAATGATTGATTTTTATTTTTTACATAATTAAATATTTTTTTATTAAAAAAATAAACACCCCCATTCATAAATTTACCTTTTTCATCATAAGAAATATTTTCTTTTTTTAGCGACAAATTACTTAATTTTTTGCTGAATATATTATTATTATTTTTTGTTAAACCTAATGCCCCTATTTTATTTCTTATTTTTAAATTTATTAAATCTTTGATATCAATATCAAAAATTGTATCACCATTTACCAAGACAAAATCATTAACTTTCTCTTTTTTTAACTTATATAAAGCACCACCAGTTCCCATAAATTTATTTTCTTTTATACATTTTATTTTGATAAAATTATAAATTTTATTATGAAATTTGTTAAAAATAATTTTATTTTTAAATCTTGTTAAAATAAAAATTCTATTAAACGGATATTTAATAAAATTATTAATTAAATATCTTAAAAAATAAATGTTGTTAAATTTAAGCATTGGCTTCGGTTTATTGTTAAGGTACTTCTTAATTCTAGTTCCTTTCCCACCTGCTAAAATCACTAAATCAATATTTTTCATACGATTAATAAACGAACAAATTAATACTTATCATTATAATCACAATTTAAATAGTTGATAAATTTCATAGTATAAATTAGTTATAAATTATTGAAAAATATTAATAGAATTTTTAAAAAGTGCTTAATAACTGGTATAGCCGGTTCTGGTGGAAGTTATTTAGCCGAACATATTCTAAAAAAAGATAAAAAAATTAAAATTATTGGACTTTATCGCTCCGATAAATATAAAAAAGTTTTAGAAAAAAAATATAAAAGTAGAATTAGGTTTATTAAAGTAGATTTAAATAATTACAATAAAGTAAAAAATATAATCAAAAAAAATAGACCAGATTTAATTTTTAATTTTGCCTCAGATGCTGATGTGAGAAGATCTTTTGAAATACCAAAAAAAATTATTCAAAATAATTATAATTCAACTTTGAATATTTTAGAAACATTAAGGACATGTAGACTTAAAACATTATTAATTCAATGTAGTACCTCAGAGGTCTATGGTGCAGTAAAAAAAAAGGATTTACCTATTAAAGAAACTCAAGATATGAAACCAGTCAGTCCTTACGCTATCTCAAAAGCTTTTCAAGATTTATCAGTTCAATTGTACAGAGAGATTTATAATTTAAACACAATTATAACAAGAATGTTTACTTATATGAATCCGAGAAGAACTAATTTATTTCAATCCTCATTTGCGTCACAAATTGCAAAAATAGAAAAAGGAAAACAAAAATTTTTATATCATGGAAATTTAAAAAGTATTAGATCTTTTTTAGACATAGATGATGCCGTCGAAGCTTATTGGATTACAGCAAAAAAAGGTAAAGTAGGTGAAATTTATAACATGGGCGGAACAAAAGCTTTCAAAGTGGGAGATTTTCTTAAAAAATTAATTGAGATTTCGGATAAAAAGGTTAAATGTAAAATAGATAAAAAACTACTTAGAAAAAAAGATGTTACTCTTCAAATTCCATCAGTTAAAAAATTTAAAAAAGATACAAATTGGAAACCAAAAGTGAATTTAAACGACTCTTTAAAAAAGTTATTAAATGAATTTAGAAAACAATATTAATAAAAAACTAATATCTTTAATTTTTTCTTTCAGAAATGAAGAGGAGAATCTAGAAGCCCTAGTAAAAAGATCTCACGAGGCGATAAAAAAATTAGAAGGTTGGGATTATGAGATGATATTTGTTAATGATGACTCAAATGACTCATCTTTAGAAAAACTTTTGTCGTTACAAAAAGAATATAAAATTAAAATAATTAATATGTCTCGAACTTTCGGAGTTTTTCCATGTATTTTGGCTGGTTTTAGAAACGCTAATGGCGAATGTATAATTTATATGGATGCAGATTTACAAGATCCACCCGAGCTAATACCTCAAATGTTTGATGAATATTTAAAGGGGAGTGATGTTGTACACACAATTAGAACAAAAAGACACGGTGAAACTTTTATAAAAAAAATAGTTAGCAAAATTGGATATAAAATTATTAATAGTTTTTCTGAAATAAATCTTCCAATAGAGTCAGGAGATTTTAAACTTATTTCTAGAAAAGCATTAAAATTTATATTGGCTCAAAAAGAATTTAGACCTTATGTTAGAGGCTTATCTGTTTGGGTAGGATTTAAACAATCCGAAGTTAAATATGAAAGAGAAAGTAGATTTAAAGGTGAAGCAAAATTTTCAACTTTTTCGAAAGGATCAATTTTAGAATTTATAAATGGAATAACAAGTTTTTCTCTTAAGCCGTTATATCTTGGAGTTATTTTAGGTTTTGCTGCAATGCTTTTTTCAATTATTTTAATTTTATACGCATTTTTGGCTAAATTATTCAATTTAAGCGTTCCTGGTTCAAGTGGAATTATTATTGCAGTATCATTTTTTTCAGGAATACTTTTAACAAATATTGGTATTCTTGGCATTTATGTAGCTAGAATATTTGAGCAAGTCAGAGGAAGATCTCAATATATAATAAAGGATATTATCGAACCTAAATAAAGTAAATTTTATGAAAGCTTTGATAATAATAGTTTAAAAGCCTCTTTTGCACTTGCTTTCTGAATTTCAATACGTTTATTTTTTTTAAAAAGAAATTTTTTTATTAAAACTTTATCTTTATATTTGACTCCAACAAATACCAAACCCACGGGTTTTTTTAAACTTCCACCTTTAGGGCCTGCTATTCCAGTTATGGCTACTGTTACGTCAGTTTTGGTTATTTTCATTAAATTGTTAAGCATAAATAAACAACATTGATGACTTACAGATCCATATTTTTTAATTACATTTTTTGGGACTTTTAAAATATTTATTTTTGATTTATTAGAATAAGTAACAAATCCAACGTCAAAAATTTTCGAGCTTCCGCTTATTGAAGTAATCATACTAGCCATAAGTCCTCCAGTACAGGATTCAGCAATCGAAATTTTAAGTTTTTTCCTTTTTATTAATTTAACTGTCTTATTTAAAAAATTAAGCATCTGTTAATAAAAATAAAATTATTAAAATCAAAATTGATGAAAATATTCCTGCAATTATGTCATCTAGAACAACGCCAAAACCATTTTTCATTTTTTTATCAACCAAGCTTATTGGAAAGGGCTTGAGAATGTCAAAAAATCTAAAAATTAAGAAGGATAAAAATGAAAAAACTATATATTGATCAAAGAAATTTTCTGAAAAAATGGCATAAATTGAAAGAAGAGGAATCGATTGACCAATAAATTCGTCGATTACTATTTCTTTTGCATCGATGGTTTCGAACCTTCTTGAGTATCTGTCTATCAAAGTTATCGAATATATACAGATAATAAAATTTAATAAAATTAATAATGCAATATTAATTCCTAAATTAAAACAAAATATATAAATCAGACACGTAACAAATGAAGCAATAGATCCTGGGGCATACATAGAATTACCAATCCCAAACATCGTTAATAAAGAAAGATTTATTTTATAAATCATATTTTATAACTGATAGAATTACTTCAGCTGCTATTGCTTTCTCTTTTCCTATCACTCCAAGCTTTTCTGTAGTTTTTGCTTTTATATTTATTTTGTCGGATGAAATTCCGCATAATTTAGAAATATTTAATAATAATTTCTTTTTATATTTACCCAGTCTTGGCTTTTGAACAATAATATTAACATCAATATTGTTAATAAAAAAATTTCTTAGACTTATTTCATTAATAATTTTTTTTAGTAAAATTTCAGATCTTATATTTTTGAATTTTTTATTTTTATCTGAAAATATCGTTCCAATGTCGCCTTTTTGGCAAGCACCAAGAATTGCGTCGGTAATTGCATGTAAAAGAGGATCACCGTCTGAGTGACCTAGGGTTCCAAGTTTGGATGGAATTCTTAGTCCACCTAAATAAAGTGGTTTTTTGGGTACTAGTCTGTGAACATCAAACCCAATACCAACGTGAGAATTAAATTTTAAAAAATTTTTTAGATTTTTAAAATCATCTTGATCTGTGATTTTGAAGTTTCTCTTTTCGCCGCTTATTAACTTTAATTTATTAAAATTTTTGAATAATGACAAATCATCATCATTATATCTATTTTCTTCTAATTTATGTAAATTAAAAATTTGTTTTAAATTAAATAATTGCGGAGTTTGAGTGATGAAAAAGTTGTCTCTTTTTTTATTATAAAAATAATTGTTCCTTTTTTCTTTGAGTGCATCCTGTATTTTTAAGATAGGAATTACGGCATGGAATTTGTTTGAATTAGAGATAATTCTTTTTATAAGTTTTGAAGAAAAGTTTGGTCTTGCTGCATCATGAATCAAAACTTTTTTAGTTT
>MDTA01075256.1_pt1 | contig 15078 bp, 15 predicted proteins | sample 811151 | NCBI WGS metagenome assembly MDTA01 (sample SAMN05326648, study PRJNA326480) | marine metagenome | isolation source: seawater | place: Indian Ocean: South | collected 2010 | reverse complement strand
GTGTCCTCTCCCATAAAAGCTGGAGGCACACATGGTAAACCCGCGCCTCTTACAAGAGCTTTAATTCTTTTGGCATCATCAAGACCACACATGCCTAGTCGAAAAGATAAATCTGCAGCCATGACCAGACCGGTCCCTACAGCCTCGCCGTGCAACCATTCTGAATAGTCCGTAGCAGTTTCTATAGCGTGGCCAAATGTGTGCCCAAGGTTAAGAAGAGCCCTTTTCCCCGTTTCGAATTCATCCTCTGAAACAATTTCGGCTTTGATTCTGCAACTTCCTGCAATAACATACCTCAGTGCCTCGCTGTCTAATCGACGCAACTTGGAGATATTTTTCTCTATCCAATCGAAATAAGGCCTGTCTGCTAATACACCGTGTTTAATAATTTCTGCTATACCAGCGCTAATCTCTCTCTTTGGAAGGGTATTCAGGGTATTCGTATCTACTACCACTGTTTGTGGCTGATAAAACGCCCCTATCATATTTTTCCCGTCTTTATGATTTACAGCTGTTTTCCCTCCAACCGAAGAATCTACCTGCGCTAACAAAGTAGTTGGGATTTGGAAGAATGGGACCCCTCTTTGGAAAACCGACGCGACGAAACCTGCTGTATCTCCAACTACACCGCCGCCCAGAGCTAGGATTGTTGTAGTCCTATTAGCTCCTTTTTTAAGCATCTGACCTATTATTTCCTCAACAGTGCGGAGATTTTTGAATTGCTCTCCCTCGGGCATTAGATATACACCTACATCAAAGCCTGAAAGACTCAGAACAAGCTTGTCAAGATAATGAGTGGCTACAGATTTATTAGAAATAATGAAAGCGCTCTTTTTTTCTATATACCTACCCATTAATTCGGAATCCGACAGTAAGCCGGAGCCAATAAAAATATCGTAAGAGTTACTACCAAGCGCCAATCTAAGCTTTTCCAAATTCCGCCTCCTCCTGAAGAGTTTTCAGAATTTCAGCAACCGTATTTTTAATGCTTTTTTCTGTCACCTTTACTTCCAGGTCACTAACCTCTTTGTATAACGAACCTCTTTCTCGCAATATTTTTTCTAGCACTTTTTTTGCACTTTTTCCTTTCAATAACGGTCTTTTTGTCTCATCTTTTGTTCTTTTTACCAGCAACGTTAAGTCTGCGTTTAGGTAAATCACCAAGCCCCGTATTTTGAGATTTTCTCTGTTTCGTTCACGCAGCACCGCTCCGCCACCCGTAGCAATTAACACATTGGTTTCGTTTGTTAAATCCTCCAGAACTTGCTCTTCCCTATCTCGAAAACCCTTTTCTCCCTCTACGTCAAAAATCCAGGATATATTCGTCCCGGTTCGTCTTTCAATCTCCCTGTCCGAATCAAGGAATCTCAATCCGAGCTCACTTGCCAAAAGTTTGCCGACAGTAGTTTTGCCAACACCCATAGGTCCTACTATAAACAACCTTTTTAGCTGCAAACTAAAAACTCCAGTTATAATGCGAATAGTCTTTCATTTCCCCGTCTCTGTAATGCGCATCTGTCGAGATAATCTTCTACGAAACTTGGTACCAATGAAAAGTTAAAACACCCTATAATAACGTGTTTACAAAATTTCCGTCGAAAATAATGAGAATTGTCTTCAAAGCTATAGCTATCTTTTTCCTCTTATTGATTTGCTCGCTAAGTATGTTGCTCTCTGGAATATTTCTTTATTTAAACCCGTCGATTCCAGAAATAGAGACATTTTCAAGAGTAAGTATCAAAGCTCCCCTGAAAATATACTCCCACGACGACTTCCTCATACAAGAATTTGGCGAAAGGTTGCGCCCTATAACATTTAATGAAATACCTCCATTATTTATCAAAGCTTTGCTAGACACAGAAGATAAAAGGTTTTTTGAACACAGAGGAATCGATCTAGTCACCCTACTCAATGCGAGTTGGCAGCTGATTCGCAATAAGGGGGCAATCAGGTCCGGTGCCTCCACCATTACTATGCAATTAGTGAAAAATATCTCGGGACAAACGGAAATTCGATTCATTAGGAAATTTAAAGAGATGCTTTTGGCTTTAAAAATCGAAACGGAGCTATCCAAAGAGGAAATTCTCGAGTTGTACCTAAACATTATTCCTTTCGGCAAGCATTCTTTTGGTGTCCAAGCTGCCTCGAATACTTATTACGGAAAAGATTTAAGCGAACTCAACCTTGCACAAATGGCAATGCTCGCAGGTATACCTCAGGCACCAGAAGCGGGAAACCCTATCAACGGCCCCGAGAGAGCAAAACGCAGAAGGGACTTAGTCCTAAAACGCATGTTAGAACAGAAATCAATTAGCGCCTCCATGTATCAGGAAGCGAGAGCCGAGCCAATTACTGCCAGAGTTTTCAACCGAAATATCGAACTATCTGCTCCTTATGTAGCTGAAATGGTTAGAAAAACTTTGCTCAAGGAAGTAGGTCGTAAAGCCTATACGGGCGGATATATTGTGAAAACAACCATCAGAAAAAATTTACAGGTGGCGGCCCAAAAGGCCTTACAAAAAAAATTGATTGAATACGATAGGCGGCACGGGTATCGCGGTCCCGGCTATCGAAGCATACAAGGCACAGACCAATATTTGGCTTTCCCAGAAGCCGGCTATCCTGAAAACTGGACCAAAACTCTAGAAAAGCTCGACGAAATTGGAAATCAGGAGCCTTCTATTGTAACAAAAATCGATGGCAAATCGCTCTTTCTCTTGAGGAAAGACCTCAAAGAGATAGTGCTTAATTGGGAGGGACAAAAATGGGCGCGTCCTTTTATAAATTCTAATGAACGGGCACAGAGACCTAAGTCTCCGGAGAAGTTATTTAACGTAGGAGACGTTGTTAGAGTTGAACAAATTAATGAATCAGATTTCCGGCTTGGACAAATACCCGCTATTCAAGGCGCGTTTGTAGCAATGGATCCTAACGATGGTTCTATTGAAGCTCTTGTGGGCGGGTTCGACTTTAAACAAAGCCAATTTAATCATGTTACACAAGCGAGAAGACAACCAGGATCGAGTTTCAAACCATTCTACTACGCTGGAGCCCTAGAGAATGGGCTAACCGCAGCCACTATCTTCAATGACGCACCCTTAGTGCTACCCGGCGGAGAACTAGAAGAGACGTATAGACCAAAAAACTCAGGTGATGCTTTTCAAGGCAGCATTCGATTGCGCGAAGCTTTATACAGATCGATTAACTTGGTCTCAATAAGAGTTTTGCTAGACTTGGGACCAGAGAACGCCATCAAATATGTTTCTAGATTCGGTTTTGATACAAGCAATTTCCCGAAAAATTTACAATTAGCTTTTGGAGGAGGCACAATTGCCCTCAGCCCTATGGAAGTTGCAACCGCTTATGCGACTTTTGCAAACGGCGGGTACAAGATAGAGCCTTATTTTATTAGGACGATAGATTCTATAAATGAAGATTTCAATTTCCAGGGGAGCCCAGCGGCAATGTGTCTAAAAGATTGTGAAAACGGAGAGAAAAAGGCTGCACGGGTTTTAGACCCAAGAGTTGCTTTCATTGTTAACTCTATGTTGTCAGATGCGGTAAAAAAAGGAACAGCAAGGAAAGCGACGCGAATCTTAGACAGACAAGATATTCATGGGAAGACTGGAACAACCAACGATTCAGATATTTGGTTCTCTGGGTACACATCGAATCTTGTTGCAACCGCTTGGGCCGGATTTAGCGATAACAGTCCCGTAGGGAACAGGGAGTGGGGTTCAACCGCACCTTTAGAAATGTGGATCGATTTTATGAAAGAGGCTCTTAAAGACTCGCCCAAAAATATTTTGCCATCAAAGCCAGAGGGACTAGTGTTAGTCAAAATTGATCCTAAAACGGGTCTGAGAGCAAATGCGTCTGATCCTCAAGGAATCTTCGAGATTTTTAGAGAAGAGTATATCCCACAAACTTTGTCGAGACGGTATACCGGCCAAGAGGCAGAAGACCCCACACAAACCTTGTTTTAAACAAGGATTTTGCCTCAGTGACATCTAACTCAGCTCCCTACGCTAGAACCGCACTAGCCAGCGATTTTCTGGTAGATCAGAAAGTGTTAGTCTTCTCGGCAGGAGTATTTTTTCAAAAGTTGAAAGCCGGCCAGACCTTCTGTCGGCAAGCTAATATCCTAAGAAAGTTACAGAGCAAAATTACCGATGTTAATCTCCGTTGCTATTCCAAAACCAATTCGAGACACCTTTATCTATGAGGCGCCCCCTGGCGCGGAGATAAGTTTAGGCTCTCGAGTCAGCGTGTCATTTGGCAACCAAAACCTAATCGGAGTTGTAGTAAGGAAAGGGACAAATAACGATAAAGTTCTTAAAAAAATCAAAAGCATAAATTCCCTACTAAATCCTCGAGGTGACATTCCTATCGATATTCTCAATTTGTGTTTGTGGGCAGCAGATTATTACCACCATCCAATAGGCGATGTATTTACGAACGCCTTACCTGCCCTGTTAAGGAAAGAAGAGACAAAGTCCAACCTCTTTGTAGAAAAAAAACTCAACCTTACGCCCCTCGGCGTTGAAATGGCCCAATCATTAGAAAATATATCTCCAAAAAAAAAGTCACTATTTCGGCTAATGAAAGACGGAGAAAAAACAAGGGAGGAAATTCTAAGGACGGGCATTAAACCATATTTAATAAGAGTCTTCCTAAATGAAGGGTGGGCTCATATGCGGATCAGTCAAAGGCCAACTGAAGAGACAATGCCAAAGATGAAAGTAAGATATGGAGAGTTTTCTTTAAATAGCCATCAAAAAAAAGTTCTAGCAGAGCTTTCAGGAACGAATTTAAACAAGCCTTTTTTACTGCAAGGAATTACTGGTAGCGGGAAAACAGAGATTTATTTAAGAGCGATAGAGCCCCACCTCAAACGAGAAAGGCAAGCGTTGATCTTAGTCCCAGAGATTGGTTTGACACCGCAGATAGTGTCCAGATTCGAAACCAGATTTGGAACGGAAGTAGCTGTCATTAATTCTTCACTAACGGACAAACAAAGAGCAAAGGCTTGGATTGCGGCGAAAGAGGGGAAAAGCAGAATTATTCTTGGCACTAGGTCTGCTATTTTCACCCCATTGAAAAATTTAGGAATTATTATCGTTGATGAGGAACATGATTTATCCTACAAACAACAGGAAGGATTCAGATATTCTGCCCGAGATCTAGCCATTTATCGAAGCCATGCGGAGCACATTCCAATTATACTTGGATCCGCCACACCATCGTTGGAAAGCCTCTCTAATGCAAAGAAAGGAAAGTATAAAAAGCTAATTCTGGACTCGAGGCCAGCCGAAAGTCAGCCAGAAACTTACAAAGTAATTGATACATCGCAGCTTTCTACAAGAGAGGGATTGACGCAATTGGCAATTCAAAGCATAGATAAGACTCTGAGCTCAGGAAAACAGGCTTTGGTGTTTGTAAATCAGCGAGGTTTCTGTCCGGTGTTACTGTGTGAGGAATGTAAACAAATTGCGACCTGCGATAGATGCCAAGTGAATTTGACCTACCATCAAATTACTGAAGTCATGAGCTGTCATCATTGCGGTAGAGTAAAAAGATATCCTTTACCTTGTCAAAGTTGTGGAAGTTCACGAATGATTCAATTGGGAGTTGGTACCGAAAGACTGGAAAAGTTTTTAAGAGAGATTTTTCCAAAGGAGGAGATTTTAAGAATCGATCGGGATTCCATGCAGGGAAAACACTCCATGCGATCTGCAATAGCGAAAATTAAAGAAGATAAAGCTCGCATTTTAATAGGAACTCAGATTCTAGCTAAGGGACATCACTTCCCTAATATCACCTTAGTAGTAATTGTAAACGCCGACGCAGGATTTTACTCCGCAGACTTTCGTGCACTGGAGCGTTTAGGCCAGACAATTTTGCAGGTTGGAGGTCGGGCCGGGAGAGGAACACATACCGGAGAGGTTTTAATCCAAACTCAATTTGGGACCCAGGAATCTTTGCAAAAATTGATAAACGCCGGATATCAAGAATTTGCTGAACACTTACTTGAAGAAAGAAACGATGCACTTCTTCCTCCTGTATGCTTTGAAGTCGCCATCTATTCAGAATGTCCTGATCGAGACATCGCGGCAGATTTTCTTAGGAATATCAAGAAAAACCTTGCCCAATCGACCGATTTGTCCTTTGCAGGGCCGATACCTGCGATCATTGAGAAAAAAAACAATAAGTTTCGTCAAAAGCTGATTCTGATATCTAAGGATAGAGAACCATTACAGAAGAAACTTAGTGAAATCGAAAAATTTATTGCAAGAAGCAAGTTGCCGAGTGGATTGAAATGGTCTGTTGATGTTGATCCGCTTAATATGGTGTAACCTTGGAGACATGCGACAAAGCTTTCCTTTCAAGAAATCTAAGGAGACTCCAAAAAACTATTCTAATATGAACAGGAAAGGATCAAACCAAAGAAAAACTACGGAAAAAATACAAACCTTTTTGATTGGTTTTTTTCTAGGTTGTCTTTTCTCCTTCTCATTGAGTTCCTGGTTTCTCTATCTCAATCCAGGAACCCTTACTGTTGTAAAAGAAGAAAACGTGCCAGTAGAAAGTTTCATTCCAGAAGAGCAGGAATATCAGTTTTGGGAGATGTTTCCTGCGAATAAGGTCGAGGTAGAAAGGTTCAAGGTTCAAGACAAAAATGACTTAAGTATTGATAGAATCTGGGAGATTCAAGCCGGATCGTTTTACGAATATGACGACGCAAATGAGGTCAGAGGCTCTCTAATACTTTTAGGCTTGGAGGCTAGAATAGAAATAGTTTCTATTGAGAACCAAAATAGGTACCGAGTAATATTAGGACCGTATAATAAGAAGGGTGATGTAGCGGATCTAGAAAGACTACTCGAGGAAAATGGTATCGAGAGCATTACAAAATCGATTAGCTTAGAGCAATCACAGAGTGAACCGCAAACAGATTAAAAGAATCTTCATTAATGTCTAGGAAAGAAAATGAATAATCCCCATGGCACTACTATAGTATCAGTCAGAGGAGAGTCAGGCGTAGCTATTGGAGGCGACGGTCAGGTCACGATGGGAGACACCATCATGAAAGGGAACGCAAAAAAAGTCAGAAGACTATACAAAAATCAGGTAATTGCTGGGTTTGCAGGAGGTACCGCTGATGGTTTCACATTAATCGAAAGATTCGAAGAAAAACTAACAAAACACCAAGGAAATCTGACCCTTTCGTCTGTGGAATTAGCAAAAGAATGGAGAACCGATCGTTTTCTTCGCAAATTAGAAGCTCTTCTTATAGTCGCAGACAACAAAAACTCTTTTTTGATCACGGGTAATGGAGACGTAGTAGAACCGAACGATGGGATTATGGCTATCGGATCAGGAGGGCAGTATGCCAAGGCGGCTGCAATAGCGTTGCGAAACCACACAAAATTAAGCGAACAAGAAATCGTCCAAAAAAGCTTGGCCATAGCCGCCGACATATGTATCTACACCAATCAAGAAATAATCATTGAACAAATCAAGTCTTAAGGTATCAAATGTCAAATATGACTCCTAGAGAAATAGTACATTATCTCGACAAACACATTATCGGCCAAAATTCAGCTAAGCGAGCTGTCGCAATAGCTTTAAGAAATCGTTGGAGGAGGATGCAGTTAGATTCCGATTTGCGATCAGAAATCTCGCCAAAAAATATACTTATGATTGGGCCTACGGGTGTTGGGAAAACAGAGATTGCGCGGCGCTTAGCTAAACTGGCGGGAGCTCCTTTTGTGAAGGTAGAGGCGACTAAATTTACCGAGGTCGGATACGTTGGAAGAGACGTGGAATCAATAATCAGGGACTTAATGGAAGCTGCGACGAAAATGTTGCGAGAAAAACGAATAAATGCCCTCCAATCTAGAGCATACGAACTGGCAGAGGACCGAATTTTAAACGCCCTTGTGCCACCATCAAGAAACCCGAACCCAGAAGAAAATAGTTCAGCCAATCAGGTAATGAGAAAAAAATTAAGAGAAGGAGAACTTGACGAGAAGGATGTCGAAATAGAAATGGAATCTTCTAGTTTTGGTTTAGAAATTATGACTCCACCCGGAATGGAGGAGATGACTAATCAACTCCAAAACATGTTTTCTAACCTTACCACCGGCAAGAAAAAAAAGAAAAAAATGAAAGTAAAAGACGCTTTAAAAACTTTGAGCGAAGAAGAAGCTAAAAAACTCATTAATGAGGACGAGCTCCGAAGCGATGCCATCGAATTAGTCGAACAAACAGGAATAGTTTTCATCGACGAACTAGACAAAATCGCTAAGAATGCCTCCCACAGTGGCGGAGAAATCTCGAGAGAAGGGGTTCAGAGAGATTTGCTTCCTTTGATAGAGGGAACCAACGTTTCAACGAAATTTGGACTTGTCAAGACTGACCACATCTTGTTTATTGGCTCAGGGGCCTTCCATTTATCAAAACCCTCAGATCTGATTCCAGAGCTACAGGGAAGACTTCCGATAAGGGTAGAATTAGACTCTCTATCAGCAAAAGACTTTGCAAAGATATTGATAGAACCAAAAGCATCCCTAGTTGAACAATATTGTGCGCTTTTGGGCACAGAGGGAATCGAGCTCAAATTCGAAGAGTCAGCAATAAGTAAACTTGCGGATCTCGCTTGGGAAGTGAACGAAAAAACAGAAAATATAGGCGCTAGAAGGCTCCAGACCATAATGGAGCGAATGCTTGAAAATATTTCGTTCGAAGCGCCTGATGTTGCCACAAGGGAGGAAAAAATAGTCTCTATAGATGACAACTATGTGAACGAGCATTTATCCAGCCTAGTCTCTGATTCGGATTTATCAAAATATATTTTGTAATGAAAACGCCTGAATCTTTGCACATTCACAAAAAATCTGCGGAGTTAGAAATTTTGTTCGCTAACGAGAAGCCCTTTAGGCTGAGTGCGGAGTACTTGCGAGTTTTTTCACCCTCCGCAGAAACAAAAGGTCACGGACCTGGCCAGGAAGTACTTCAATACGGTAAGAGAGCCGTGCAATTCTTGGACATAGAATTTCAAGGTAATTATGCGATAAAGATATTTTTTTCAGACGGACACGATTCTGGTATCTACTCATGGGATTATTTGATTGAACTCGCGACAAATTTTGAGGAGAACTGGAAAGGTTATTTAAAAAGACTGTCACTGGAAAACAGATCAAGGAACCCTGCTCTTATCGACGCAATATCGGATTGAGTCGATTGATATGGAGCGCATGTTATAGTGGTGAGCCAGAATTTGATTGATACCGATGAGTAAAGATAACGAATTCACGCACTTTGGCTTCGACAAAGTCAGGGCTTCAGATAAAGCGAAAAAAGTTGCAAATGTTTTCAACTCTGTAGCGGCGAACTACGATGTTATGAACGACCTTATGTCGCTTGGAACTCATCGGATACTCAAAAGAATTGCAGCAAACCAAACGAAACTTCAGATCGGAGAAAAAGTGTTAGATCTAGCCGGGGGGACTGGAGACATGGCGCTGCTCCTCCATAGAATTGTATCACCCTCAGGCCTCGTTCTTATATGTGACATTAATCAAAATATGCTTAAAAAAGGACGAGAGAGGCTGGTAGATAAGGGAATAATAAGGGGAATTGGATATGTCCAAGCAGATGGTGAAAAACTAACTTTTAAAAAAAATTCGTTTGACGCAATTACTGTATCGTTCGGAATAAGGAACTTCACCAACAAGCAGAGAGCCCTCGAATCTATGTTGGAGGTTCTGGACTACGGCGGCAGATTAACTATACTAGAGTTTTCGAGACCGACAAACCCGACGATTTCAAAAGCTTACCGATCATTTTCGGGTCTCTGGCCAAAACTAGGTAAATTTATCACTGGAGACGAATCGAGCTACAAGTATCTAATTGAATCAATTCAAATGCATCCTGACCAACATACTCTAAGTGACATGATCTCTCAAGCGGGATTTAAAAACGTAGAGTGCCTAAGCCTTTTAGGAGGAATAGTAGCTATCCATTCGGCTCTTAAGTTGAGATAAGCGTTCCTATGTTCTTTCGCGCGATCAGAATTATTTTCATTGGTTTATATCGAAGACTGGACAGATATATAGATTCAAAGCCTTCTTTAATGTGGAGATTAATCTTCTCTCCGCTCAAACTAGTTCCTTGCAAAACACCATTACCTATGTCACTTCGAAAAGCTCTTGAAGATTTAGGTCCAGTATTTGTAAAAATGGGTCAAATCTTATCAACAAGAAAAGATTTATTCGATTTAGAAACGTTAAACGAACTTGAAAAACTGCAAGATAAAGTTGCGCCATTCGACACAGGATTAGCGATAGAAATAATAGAAAAAGAATTAGGCGCCTCATTAGAGGAAACTTTCACTTCTTTTAACAAAACACCGTTAGCCGCTGCTTCAGTCGCTCAAATATACGAAGCTGAACTAATCTGTGAAGATGGAATAGGCGCAGACGTAGTTGTTAAAGTAATAAGACCAAACATCGAAAAGACCATTAAAAAAGATACAGAATTAATGAAATGGTTGGCAAAGATATTTAGGAGATTAGTCCCAGATTCAAAAAGATTGCATTTAGAAACAGTCATCGCAGACTACGAGCGTGCTCTCTTGAGTGAGCTCGACTTACGTATCGAATCACATAACACAAAATCACTACGGTTGAACTGGGAACACTCTGGGAAACTGTATGTGCCGCAAGTTCACGGGAATTTATCCTCAGAACGACTAATGATAATAGAACGAGTCAAAGGTCTTCCAGTAAACAAGATCACGTCTTTCAGAGAAAATAATGTAGATTTAAGAAAGTTAGCTCATCTAGGTGTCGAAATTTTCTTCACACAAGTTTTCGAGCATAATTTTTTTCACGCCGACATGCACCCGGGTAATGTCTTCGTTGATATAACGGATCCGGAAAACCCCACCTATATCGCCCTTGACTGCGCAATTGTAGGCTCATTAACTGAGGAAGATCGGCTTTACTTGGCAAAAAACATTTATTCTTTTTTTCATCGAGACTACATGGAAATTGCGAGACTTCACCATGAAAGCGGATGGATTCCCGAGGAAACTGATATCGTAGAATTCTCCCGGGTTATCGAGAGAGTGGTTGACCCCTACTTCAACAAACCGATTAGTGAGATTTCCCTTAGCGATGTGCTTATAAATCTGTTTAATTTGGCAAAAACATATAGGGTGGAAATTCAGCCTCAGCTAATCCTATTGCAAAAAAACTTGCTCAATATAGAAGGGATGGGGAGGCAACTTTATCCCGAGCTGAATCTATGGGAGACCGCAGCACCTTTTATGGAGAATTGGGTTAGAGAGAGAATAGGGGTCGCAAGCATCGCGAAACGGCTAAAGAAAAAATTCCCCATTTGGATTGAAGATCTCCCAGAGCTACCAGAGCAAGTTGTCAGAAGTATCTCCGAAATTACAAAAATCCAAAATCAACAAATGGAACAAACCAAATACCTTAGACAATTAACAAGGATGATGGAGAAACAGGAAAAAAATAAAAGACTGACCATGCAAGGTTTCTTAATTGTGGCAAGCTTTAGCTTTTTTTACTGGATTTACATAAACCTGTAAGGTGATATTCTCTTTTTGGTTTATAAAGGACCAAATTTTTATGCAAATCAAAGATCGGACATGGCTCGAGAAGATAAAATACAATCAAGATGGACTTATCCCTGTAATTACTCAAGATGAAGAGACGGGCCGTATTTTGATGCTCGCTTGGATGAATGAGAAAACTTTGGAAAAAACGGTAGACGAGGAAATCGTGACTTATTGGTCGAGATCAAGGGGGAAAAATTGGACAAAGGGAGAGGAATCTGGCCACATGCAGACCTTGGTAAGTGTTCAGCTTGATTGTGATGGTGATGCATTGCTTCTGAGAGTTAAACAGAAAGGAGGGATCGCCTGCCATACTGGAAGAAACTCCTGCTTCTACTCAGAACTCGATCAAAGCGGATGGACGACGATTGAACCAGTATTGAAATCTCCAGAGGAAATCTATCAAGATGGATAATACAATAACAGCATTAGACAAAATTATTTCGGAAAGGAAAGACGCCAGTCCGGATACATCTTACGTTGCCCAACTGCATCATGAAGGCCTAAACAAAATACTTGGAAAAATTTCTGAAGAAGCGACCGAGGTTGTTCTAGCAGCGAAGGAAGGGACAGCTGGAGGCGAGCCAGAGAATGTAGTTAAAGAGGTCGCAGATTTATGGTTTCACAGTATCGTACTGCTGCATCACCTAAATGCCTCTGCAAAATCAGTATCACAGGAATTAGAAAAAAGGTTGGGCATATCGGGCTTGCAAGAAAAAGCCTCTAGAAAAGGGTAGTATCAGATCTAAAAAGGAGAACACCATGTCTTTTGGAATTACTGAACTCGTTATTGTCCTTGTAATAGTATTCTTGCTGTTTGGGACTTCAAAATTAAGGTCATTTGGTAGCGATCTTGGTTCTGCTCTAAAGGGATTTAAAAACGAGATGTCTGGAGATAAAAATGAAGAGAGCAGCGCAAACACAAATACAACTGATAACGAAACCAAAAAAGAACCTAAGAAAAATATCAATTAACCTGATCTTTTTATGTTTGAAATAGGTTTCCCCGAACTATTAGTGATTGCTACCATTACCCTCGTTGTTGTCGGTCCTGAGAAGATACCCCAAGTAATAAAAACAGTCTCTATATTTTTAAGACGTCTTCGACTTTACTTTGAAAACATCAAACAAGAGATCGAGAAAGAAATTGACACTGATGAGATTAGAGCTCAGCTTCATAACGAAAACATTATGGAATCTTTAGGAGAAACACAAAAAGAAATATCCGAGACAGCACAAAATATTTCTGATCTAAGAAATGATATTAATCACTCTTTAGAACCTGATTCAAAGAACCAGAGTGACGATAATACCCGATGAAGACGATTGAAAATGAGGACAGCCTAGACAAAGGACAACCGCTTGTTGAGCACTTGATTGAATTGCGAACAAGGATTTTGAAAATCGTAGGCATTGTTTTTGTCACATTTATTCCACTTTTGTTCTTCGCTAACGATATTTATGACTTAATCTCTGAGCCACTGAGAAATCTCTTGCCCCCAGGTGCTACAATGATAGCCACAGAGGTTGCTTCTCCGTTTCTGACGCCTTTTAAACTAGCTTTTGTAACCTCTTTTTTTATAACTATTCCATTCATTCTCCACCAAATATGGGGTTTTATCGCTCCAGGATTATATTCATCTGAAAAAAAGTTTATGGGGCCTATCTTTCTGACAAGCATCTTATTGTTTTATCTGGGAATAGCTTTTGCTTACTTCGCAGTCTTCCCTTTGGTTTTTGATTTCTTTGCCTCGGTCATGCCTCAGGGTGTAAGTATGATGACAGACATTAACCGTTATTTAGACTTTGTCCTGAAGCTTTTTTTCGCTTTCGGGCTAGCATTTGAAATTCCGATAGCAACTATAATTTTAGTTTGGTCGGGAGCAATCACCATAGATTCCATCAGAAATAAAAGACCCTATGTTATTGTGGGTTGCTTCGTTTTTGGTATGCTTCTCACTCCTCCAGACGTCATATCGCAAGCTTTGCTGGCAATACCAATGTGGTTTTTGTTTGAAATCGGAATCTTTCTTTGTAAGGCTATGAGGCTAGGAGCTGATTGACGACATCAGCTATATTTTTAGCATAAAGGTAACAGGGCCAACGTTTGTAAGCGTGACCTCCATGTCTGATCCAAATCTTCCAGCTTCTACTCTAATATCGAATTTTGTCCTAGCTTGTTTTACCAACTCATCATAGAGAAATTTAGCGTCCTCCCCAAGAAGCCCTGAGGAGAGAGAGGGTCTTAGCCCTTTTTTGGTATCCGAAGCCAAAGTAAATTGGGAAACTATAAGCAGGTCTCCCGAAATGTCTAATAACGACCTATTCATTAAACCCTTGGAGTCGCTAAAAATTCTGTATCGTAGGATTTTTTCTAAAAATGGCTCTAGCTTCGAAGTGGAGTCTGCTTTTTCGAAGCCAACAAATAGAAGTATTCCAAAACCAATTCTTCCAATCACCTCATTTGCAACGCAGACTCTCGCGCAGGAAACCCTTTGGATTAGCCCTTTCATAACTCTCCTCCGATATAGGGACTAATGGGTGAAAGAGACGACTATTCATCCCTCATTGTCTTATTACATTTCGTTTAAAATTATCGAAGTCACAAAATATCTACAATCATGGCGGCTTTATTTTAACCCTGCGCGAAGGGCACGCTTTCTGTCATTTTCTGTCAAAAGTTTCTTTCTTACCCTTAGGCTTCTTGGAGTCACTTCCACCAACTCGTCGGCTTCAATAAACTCGAGCGCAGACTCAACCGTGAGCTTTATTGGCTCCGTTAACGAGATATTTTCGTCAGTACCTGCTGCACGAATATTAGTTAGCTGTTTTGCCTTCATCGGGTTTACAGGCAAATCGTTTTCTCTAGAGTGTAATCCGATAATCATTCCTTCATAAACCTCCTCATTTGAAGAAATCATTAAACGACCCCGGGCCTGAAGATTGTTCAACGCGAACCCTGAGCTTTTTCCTGTAGCCATAGAAACCAACGCACCTTTACCGCGCCCATAGAATTCTTGAGAGGATACCGGACTATAGTGAGAAAAGACCCGATGCATGATTCCTGTTCCGGAGGTCATAGTTAAAAACTCGGACCTAAAGCCAATCAAACTTCTAGTGGGGATAGTAAAATCAAGCCGAACTCTTGGGCCACTATCTGATGACATATTCTCAAAAGATGCTTTTCGACGACCCATTTCTTCCATGATTTTTCCTTGATGAGTCGCCTCGACATCAATAAGCAAGCGCTCGACCGGCTCTTCGTTTCCTGTTTCTTTTTTTAGGATGATTACTTCAGGACGACTGATCGCAATCTCGTAACCCTCACGCCGCATCGTCTCGATAAGTATGGAAAGGTGAAGTTCGCCTCTGCCAGAAACTCTGAACATCTCAGAATGATCAGTTTCTTCTACTCGCAGAGCCACATTATG
>MDTA01154281.1_pt1 | contig 15081 bp, 28 predicted proteins | sample 811151 | NCBI WGS metagenome assembly MDTA01 (sample SAMN05326648, study PRJNA326480) | marine metagenome | isolation source: seawater | place: Indian Ocean: South | collected 2010 | reverse complement strand
TGATGCAATGGTTCCATTAGCAAATATGTTTGGTTATGTAAATAATCTTAGATCTTTATCGCAAGGAAGAGCTAATTATACAATGCAATTTGATCACTATGAGGAAGTTCCATCTAACGTAGCTGAAGAAGTAAAGGCAAAATTAGCATAATGGAAAATCAAAATATAAGAATTAGATTAAGAGGATACGATAATTCGCTTTTAGATACTAGTACTCAAGATATAATAAATACTGCTAAAAGAACAGGGGCTAAGGTTAGAGGTCCAATTCCACTTCCTACTAGATTTGAAAGATTTACAGTTAATAAATCTCCTCACATTGATAAAAAAAGTAGAGATCAGCTCGAAATAAGAACACACAATCGTTTACTTGATATAATTGAACCAACACCACAAACTGTTGATGCGTTAATGAAACTTGATTTATCAGCAGGTGTAGAAGTGGACATTAAAATCTAATATGTTGAGATCAGGTTTAATTGCAACAAAAATAGGAAACAGCTCCTATTTTCATAAAGATGGAACTAGTAGTCAAGTAACCGTTTTAAAGGTAGATGAATGTACTGTAACTAAAGTTAAGACTTTAGAAAAAGATGGTTATAATGCTATACAACTTGCTTCAATAGAGACTGGTAAAGACATTTCAAATATTAGAAAACCTCAAAGAAAGATATTTACTTCAATAAAATTAAATCCAATGAAAATACTAAAAGAATTTAGAGTTGACAGTGATAACATTTTAGAAATTGGAACAAAACTTAATGTAGATCATTTTAAAGTTGACCAATTTGTCGATGCTAGTAGTACATCCATAGGCAAGGGTTTTGCTGGAGTTATGAAAAGACATAATTTTGGAGGTTTACGCGCATCTCATGGTGTTTCTATTTCCCATCGATCCCACGGATCAACTGGACAAAATCAAGATCCAGGTAGAGTCTTTAAAGGAAAAAAAATGGCAGGGAGAATGGGAAATAAAAAAGTAACCAAACAAAATTTAAAAATTATTAATATTGATGAAGAAAATAAGCTTTTAATTTTAAAAGGTTCTGTTCCAGGGAAAAAAAATTCAATAATATATTTAAGCGATTCAATTAAAAGGCAATAAATGAAGATATCAGTTTTAAATTTTAAAAATAAACCAGTTGGTGATATGGATTTGGATGTAAGTGTATTTGGTATAAAAAAACTTCCCGATATAATTCACCAATATGTTAGATATCAAAACGCAAAATCAAGGCAAGGTTCACATAAAACCAAATCTAGATCGGAAGTCTCAGGAAGAAGTAAAAAACCTTTTTCACAAAAAGGTACTGGAAATGCTAGACAAGGTAGTAATAAACCCCCGAACTTTAGAGGTGGAGCGGTTTCTATGGGTCCTATAAATAGAGATCACTCTTTCAATCTTAATAAAAAAGAAAAGAAATTAGCTTTAAAATCAGCTCTATCCATTAAGTTTAGTGAAGATAAAGTTGTAATTATTGACTCTTTTCAAATTAATAGCTTAAAAACTAAACAACTTAATATCGATTTAAAACAATTCAATTTTAAATCTGCTTTATTTATCTATTCTGAAAACGGTTTAGATAAAAACTTTAAGATGGCTTCTTCTAATTTACCAAAAGTTTCAATTCTTAATCAAAAAGGTATTAATGTTAAAGATTTGATTACCTATGATAAAATTTTTTTTGAACAAAAATCTGTAAACGAAATATCAAAGAGGCTTGCATGAAGATTAAAAATAAAATAATTTCCTTAGAAAGAGCATATGATATTATCAAAAAACCGATAACGACTGAAAAATCAACAAATTTACAACAGTTTAATCAATATACATTTGCAGTTTTAAAAAATTCTACCTCTCTTGAAATAAAAAATGCCATTGAAACAATATTTAAAGTTAAAGTTAATAAAATAAATACTTCCATATTAAGAGGAAAAGGTAAAACCTTTAAAGGACAATACGGTTTTAGAAAAGATGTAAAAAAAGCAATAGTGACACTAGAAGAAGGCAACACGATTGATGCATCATTGGAGATAAAATAATGCTAACAAAATTCAAACCAACTACACCAGGATTAAGAGGAACTGTTTTAGTTTCTAAAAAGCACTTATCTAAAGAAAAACCTTTTAAAACTCTTACTAAGAAATTACATTCAACTGGAGGTAGAAATAATCAAGGTAGGATTACATCTAGACGAATGGGTGGTGGGGTTAAAAGAAAATATAGAGTTATAGATTTTAAAAGATCAAAAACAAATATTGAAGCTGAGGTAATAAGAAATGAATATGATCCAAATAGATCTGCTTTTATTTCTCTTGTAAAATATGAAGATGGTGAACATAGTTATATTATTTCTCCTAAAAATTTAAAGATTGGTGACAAGATATTATCCGGAGAAAACGTTGCAATACAGAATGGCAATTGCTTACCAATAAATAATATTCCAGTTGGAACTAGTATACATAATATTGAGCTTAAACCAGGAGCAGGAGCACAGTTAATCAGATCTGCAGGCTCCTCAGCCCAAATTGTTTCAAAAGAACAACCTTATGTCCAGATAAAGTTAGTTTCTGGTGAAATTAGACATATTAACAAAAACTGTAAAGCCACTGTTGGTGAAGTATCAAATTCTGATCAAAAGAATATCAAGTTAGGTAAAGCTGGTAGAAAAAGATTTTTAGGTTTTAGACCTAAAGTTAGAGGAGTAGTTATGAATCCCGTTGATCATCCACACGGTGGTGGTGAAGGTAGAACATCTGGGGGTAGAAATCCGGTAACTCCATGGGGTATTTCGACAAAAGGAAAAAAAACAAGGAATAGTAAAAAAACAGATATTTTTATAATTAAAAGGAAGAAAAAATAATGACTAGATCAGTTTGGAAAGGCCCATTTGTTGATATTACATTAATGAAGAAAGCTGAAAAATTATCACAATCAGGGAGAAAGGAAGTATTAAAAACGTGGTCAAGAAGATCAACAATTCTTCCAGAGTTTGTTGGATTAACTTTTGGAGTTTATAACGGACAAAAATTTGTACCAGTTACAATTAATGAACAAATGGTTGGTCATAAACTTGGTGAATTTTCTCCTACAAGATCATTTAAGGGTCATACAGCAGCTGACAAGAAAGCCGAACAAAAATGAATAATAATATGATAGCAATAGCAAAAGATAATATGGTTAGAATTAGTCCTACTAAATTATCTATATTAGTTAACAGTATTGTTGATATGAAAGTAAGTTCAGCTATTAATCAACTTAAATTTTCTTCTAAAAGAATTTCTGGAACAATTTTAAAAGTATTAAATGCAGCAGTAGCAAATGCTGAAAATAACAAACAATTAGATATTGATAAGTTATTTGTAAAAGAGGTATTTGTAGGAAAAAGTTTAAGAATGAAAAGATGGAGACCAAGAGCTAAAGGTAGGGCAGCTTCAATTATTAAACCTTTTAGTAAGGTAACTATAGTGGTTGAAGAAAGGTCAGATAATAAAAAGGGAAAAAAGTAATGGGACAAAAAGTAAATCCTTATGGAATCAGATTAGGTATTAACAAGACCTGGTCATCGAGATGGTTTTCAAAAAAAGAATATACCAAATTATTACATCAAGATTTAAAAATTAAGGAATATGTTGATAAGAAGTTGAAAAATGCAAGTATATCTAAGATTAACATTGAAAGAGCTGCAAAAAAACTAAGACTTTCAATTTATAGCTCAAGACCAGGTATTATTATTGGGAAGAAAGGTGCGGATATTGAAACTTTAAAAAATGATCTTTCTAAAATGTCAAATCTTGAGGTATTCATTGATATAAAAGAGGTTAGAAAACCAGAAGTTGAAGCTAAACTAGTTGCTGAAAATATAGCATCTCAGCTTGAAAAAAGAATTTCATTTAGACGAGCAATGAAGAAGGCAGTTCAATCTGCAATGAGATTAGGCGCCAAAGGTGTTAAAGTTGTATGTAGTGGCAGATTAGGTGGTGCTGAAATAGCTAGAACAGAGAAATATCATGAGGGTAGTGTTCCTTTGCACACACTTAGAGGAGACATAGATTATTCTACTGCTGAAGCAGAAACTACTTATGGTATTTGTGGTATTAAAGTTTGGATTAATAAAGGTGAAATACTTATGAAAGATCCTTATGCAAGTGAAAAAAAACAGTTTGATCAAGGGAGTGTAAGATAATGAATATGTTATCACCTAAAAAAACTAAATACAGAAAACAATTTAAAGGTAGAATACATGGTAGTTCTAAAGGAAACTTTTCTTTAAATTACGGAAGTTTTGGTTTGAAGGCAATGGAGCCAGAAAGAGTCACTTCTAGACAAATAGAAGCAGCTAGGAAGGCTATAACTAGATATCTTAAAAGAGCTGGTAGGATGTGGATTAGAATATTTCCGGATGTACCTGTTTCAAAAAAACCTGCAGAAGTAAGAATGGGTAAAGGAAAAGGATCTATTGAATATTGGGCTTGCAGAGTAAAACCTGGAAGAATTATGTTTGAAGTTGATGGCGTAAATATAGATGACGCCAGAAAGGCAATGACTTTAGCTGCTGCTAAACTACCTATCAAATGTAAATTTGTTGAAAGAAACTTATAATGAACAAAAAAATAAATAATAATAAAAAAATTCAAGATGAAATTTTAAATTTAAAAAAATCTCTTTTAAATTTAAATTTTCAAAAATCGTCTGGCCAGCTTGAAAAAACATCAAATATAAAAGATACAAGAAAACAAATTGCGAGATTAAAGACACAGCTTTCAATTAATAGTGGAGATAAAAATGCCTAAAAGAATATTATCTGGTGTTGTTGTATCCTCAAGCTCAAATAAAACTATAACAGTAGGTGTAACTAGAAGAATTAAACATAAGCTTTATAAAAAAATAATTAGAAGAACAAAAAAATACCATGCTCATGATGAAAATAATGAGTTCAATGTTGGTGATATAGTTTCTATAATAGAATGTAAGCCTTTATCTAAATCAAAAACATGGAAAGTCTTATCCAAACCTGGAGACAACTCATGATACAAATGCAATCTAATCTTTTTGTAGCTGATAATTCAGGCGCAAGAAAAATTCAATGTATTAAAGTCTTAGGAGGGTCTAAGAGAAGATCAGCTTCCATTGGTGATATAATTGTAGTCTCAATCAAAGATGCATTACCTAGAGCTAAAGTTAAAAAAGGTGATGTGTATAAAGCTGTTGTCGTAAGAACATCTAAGGACTTTAAAAGATCAGATGGAACAGCAATTAGATTTGATAAAAATGCAGCTGTTTTATTAGATAAACAGGAAGAACCAATTGCAACAAGGATATTTGGCCCTGTAACAAGAGAACTTAGAAGTAAAAAATTTATGAAAATAATAAGCTTAGCTCCAGAGGTAATTTAAGTGACTAATAAATTAAAATTAAAAAAAGGAGATGAGGTAATAATCTTGACTGGAAAAGACAAAGGAAAAACAGGAAAAATTCTTAAAATGTTTCCAAAAAAAATGAAGGCTATAGTTTCAGATTTAAACAAAGTTAAAAAAAATCAAAAACCAGATAACAACCAGCCAGGCGGTATAATTGATAAAGAGATGCCTATACATATTTCAAATCTTTCTCTTTATGATCCTATAACAAAAAAAGGTATTAAAATTGGTTACAAATTTATAGAAAACAAAAAAATTAGAATTAACAAACTATCTGGTGGGGAAATTAAATGAGTAGATTGCTAGAAGAGTATAACAATCAAATAAAAAAAGATTTACAGTCTAAACTTGATATGAAAAATATTTTTGAGGTACCTAAACTAAACAAAATTATTTTAAATATTGGTGTGGGAGATGGCAAAGATGACTCAAAATTAATTGATAAAGCCCTTGAAGATTTGAGTCTAATATCAGGTCAAAAAGCAGTAAAAACTAAATCAAAAAAAGCAATATCAGGTTTTAAAATCAGAGAAGGAATGCCTTTAGGGGTAAAAGTGACTTTAAGGAATAAAATTATGTATGAGTTTCTTGATAGGTTGGTGAATATTGCAATTCCTCGCATCAGAGATTTTAGAGGTTTAAATATGAAAAGTTTTGATGGAAATGGAAATTTTTCAATGGGTATAAAGGAGCATGTAATATTCCCGGAAATTAATTTTGATAAGGTAGAAAAAATTAGAGGTTTGGATATTACAATATGTACATCAGCGAAAAATGACAATGATGCTCTAGAGCTATTAAAATGTTTTAATATGCCTTTTAAAGATAATCAGGTTAATTAAGAGGAGAAAATGGCAAAACTAAGTTCAATACAAAAAAATTTATTTAGACAAAAATTAATAAATAAATATAAATCCAAAAGACAGGCTCTAAAATCTAAAATAAAAGATAAAAAACTCTCGCTTGAAGAGAGAATTTCTTATCAAAATAAATTAAATGATCTTCCCAGAAATGGTTCAGCAATAAGGCATAGAAATAGATGTGAGATTACTGGGAGGCCTAGAGGAAATTATAGAAAATTTGGTTTATCAAGAATTAAACTAAGGGAGCTTTCAATGTCTGGTGATTTACCAGGAGTTGTTAAGTCAAGTTGGTAGGAGAAAATTATGGCTTTTAATGATTCACTTTCGGATATGCTTGCTAGAATTAAAAATGCTCATCAAGCAAATAAAGTTTCTACAATGTGCTTAAATTCAAAACTCAATATGAACGTTTTGACAGTTCTTAAAGATGAGGGATATATTAGAGATTTTCAAAATATTGAAGAAAGAAAAGGTATTAACTCGATAAAAATTGATCTTAAATACTACAATGGAACACCAGTTATCAAAAAAATAAAAAGAATTTCTAAACCAGGTATTAGAAAATATTCAAAAATTAGCGAACTTGCTAAACCTTTTGGAGGTCTAGGTATATGCATCCTTTCTACTCCAAAAGGGGTAATGTCTGACCACCAAGCAAAAAAAAACAATGTTGGTGGTGAAGTTTTATGTGAGGTTTTTTAATGTCAAGAATAGCTAAAAATCCAATAAAAATATCAAACGACGTTACATGCTCTTTCAATCAAGGTGTATTCTCTGCAAAAGGTAAACTAGGTGAATTAAAAATAATAGTTAATCCTAAGTTTGAAATTAATATTAAAAATGATGAAATTAAGGTAGTTCCAATTAAGGAAGATAATTCAGATCCAAATTGGGGAACAACTAGGGCCATCATAGCAAATACGATAAATGGAGTAACTAATGGTTTTACAAAAACATTAGAATTAAATGGTACTGGCTACAGAGCGAGTGTGTCTGGTTCAAAACTTAAATTAGAACTGGGTTATAGTCATGATATAAACTATGAAATTCCTAATGATATAAAGATTGAGTGTCCAAAGCAAAATATAATAAAGCTCAGTAGTATTGATAAAGAAAAGTTAGGAGCAGCGGCGGCAAAAATAAGATCATATAGAAAACCAGAACCATTTAAAGGGAAAGGGATAAAATATAGTGATGAATATATATTTAGAAAAGAAGGAAAAAAGAAATAAATATGATGAAAAGGGCACTAAAAATAAGGTACAAAATTAAAAAAGTATCAAATAGAAATAGACTTACTGTTTTTAAATCAAACAATCATATTTATGCTCAGTTAATTGATGATAATAAGGGAGTTACGTTGGCTAGCGCATCCTCAATTGAAAAATCAATAAAGAAAAAAGAACTTTCAAAGAAAGAGATTGCCGAACTTATAGGTAAAAACATTGCTAAAAAAATAATTTCTAAAGGAATTGATAAAGTTGCTTTTGATAGAGGAAAATATAAATATCATGGTTTAATCAAAATACTTGCAGAAGCTGCAAGGACAGAAGGTCTTAATTTCTAGAGGGGTATATGTTTGATACTGAAAAAAATGAATTAACTGAGCATTTGGTTACAATAAATAGAGTTGCGAAAGTTGTAAAAGGTGGAAGAAGATTTGGCTTTGCTGCAATAATGATAGTTGGAGATAATAAAGGTAGAGTTGGTATAGGAACAGGTAAAGCAAAGGAAGTACCAGAGGCAGTTAGAAAGGCTACTGAAAATGCAAAGAGCAAAATGATTAGAGTTCAACTTAAGGAGAATAGAACTATTTATCATGATACAATAGGTCGTTTTGGAGCTGGCAAAGTGATACTCAGAACAGCATCTCCAGGCACAGGAATTATAGCTGGCGGTCCTATGAGAGCTCTATTTGAGTCACTAGGTATAAAAGATGTAGTTGCAAAATCAACAGGAACATCAAACCCTCATAATATGCTTAAGGCTACTATTAATGCTTTTAAAATGTCTGAATCACCCAAGTCAGTTGCTGCAAAAAGATCAAAAAAAATTAATGAAATTAGTAATAGCAAGAAAAGTTGAATATGAAAATTAACGAATTAAAATCTACACTAACCTCTTCTAAAAGAAATAAGAGAAGAGGAAGAGGTTCAGGATCTGGCCTAGGTAAAACATCTGGTAGGGGAGTAAAGGGTCAGAAATCAAGATCGGGAGTTTCAATAAATGGTTTCGAAGGTGGTCAAATGCCACTCTATCGTCGTTTACCTAAAAGAGGCTTCAAAAATCCTTTTAAGGTTAAAGTTCAAAAAATAAATTTTATCACAATAAATAACTTAGTAAAAAAATATAAACTTAATCCGAATGAGATAACTGAAGATGATTTATTTAATAAAAAAATATTTAAAAAATCAAAAGGTTTACTTAAGTTATTAAATATAGGAGTGCCTGAAAACGCCACAAATATTGAAATCTCCTATGCTTCAAGAAAAGCAATAGAAGTTTTAGAAAAAAATGGTGGTAAAATTAAATTAACTAAGAAATAAATGGCAACAGCTGCAGACAGATTATCAAATAATTTAAATTTTGGGGCCCTTGGTAAAGCCACTGAACTGAGGCAGCGACTATTGTTCACTTTAGGAGCATTGATAGTTTTTAGATTAGGAACATTTTTACCCATACCAGGAATTAATCCTCTAGCACTACAGCAATTTTTTGAACAGCAATCTTCAGGTATACTAGGTATTTTTGATACTTTTTCTGGAGGAGCATTAGGAAGAATGGGTATATTTGCTCTTGGAGTTATGCCTTATATATCATCATCTATCATAATGACATTAATGCAATCAGCTATCCCATATCTAAAATCTTTAAAGGAACAAGGTTCAAAGGGTAGAAGACAACTTTTACAATATACAAGATATGCAACTGTAATAATCGCAGCAGTTCAAGGATATGGTGTCTCAATTGGCCTCGAGTCAATGCAAACGACATATGGAAATATAGTTTTTGAACCAGGTCTTTTCTTTAGACTCACAACTGTCATTACTCTAGTAGGTGGAACAATATTTTTGATGTGGTTAGGTGAACAAATATCATCAAGAGGTGTAGGTAACGGAATATCTTTAATAATCACTGCAGGTATTATTGCAAACTTACCAAGTGCTTTTGTTAGTACCTTACAATTAGGTAGAACTGGGGAATTAAGTGTTGCGTTTATTTTAGGTATATTAATCTTAATATTCCTACTAATAATTTTTATTGTATTTGTTGAAAAAGCTCAAAGAAGATTGCCAGTACAATACCCAAAAAGACAAGTTGGAAATAAAATTTATGGTGGTCAAAGTTCTCATTTACCCTTAAAAATAAATACTGCTGGGGTAATACCAGTAATTTTTGCATCATCTATTTTGCTTCTGCCAAACACAATGTCTGGTTTTGGCGCTGGTTCATCAAGTGATATATTTATATTAATTTCTAGTTATTTAGGAAGAGGTCAACCTCTTTATTTAGCACTATACGCAGCAATGATAATATTTTTTGGATTTTTTTATACTTCAATTGTTTTTAATCCTGATGAACAAGCTGAAAATTTAAGAAAGTATGGAGGTTTTATTCCAGGTATACGACCTGGTGAAAATACTGCTAAATATATTGAATTTGTATTGATAAGACTAACTACTATTGGAACTATTTATTTAACATTTGTTGCGTTGTTACCTGAATTTTTATTATCAAGGACTTCAATTCCCTTTTATCTTGGTGGAACAGCGTTATTGATTGTTGTTGTCGTTATGATTGATTTTATTACTCAAGTTCAATCACATTTATTCCAGCATCAATATGAAGGATTACTTAAAAAAACTAAATTAAAAGGCAGAAGATAAGTTGAATAATATAATTTTTTTTGGCCCACCTGGAGCAGGTAAAGGTACTCAAGCTAAAATAATTTCCAAATATTTAAATGTTCCTCATCTTTCAACAGGAGACATTCTTAGAAAAAAATTACTAGATAACGACAATCTAGCGAATGAACTAAAAGAAATTATGTCAGCAGGAAATCTAGTTTCAGATGATATTTTAAACTCTATTGTGTCACTTAGGTTAAAACAGGAAAAAAATAATGGTTTTATTTTAGATGGTTATCCAAGAACTCTAATACAGTCAGAATTTCTTGATAATTTCCTATCTGAAACATCAAATTCATTAAATTTTATTTTTAATATTCATATAAACTTTGAATTGTTAAAACAAAGAATAATAAAAAGATCATCAGAAGAAAGTAGAGATGATGATAATATTAATGTTCTTGAGACTAGGTATAATGAGTACATTAATTCTACTCAAAAAGTATCTAACTTTTATAAAGATAAGTTTCCTAAGATGTTTTATGAAATAGATGGATCATTACAAATCAATCAAATTTCAGAAAAAATAAAACAAATCTTAAAAAAACCATGATATTCTGCCAAATTTTTAGATATCTTGTCTTGACTAAATATGCAATTATCATGTATTCACCCTCAATCATTTTTTGGATTTAACTATGGCAAGAATATCAGGCGTTAACATTCCTACAAATAAAAAAGTAAACATAGCCCTTACTTATATTTATGGGATCGGAAATAAAATTGCTTTAGATATATGTAACAATGCTTCAATTGATATATCCAAAAGAGTAAGTGAATTAAATGATGACGAAATTAATAAAATTAGAGATCTAATAGATAAAGGTTACTCAGTTGAGGGAGATTTACGAAGAAAAGTCTCATTAGATATAAAAAGATTAAATGATTTGGGTTGTTACAGAGGTCTAAGACATCGTAAAAAATTACCAGTCCGAGGTCAGAGAACTCATACTAATGCAAGAACAAGAAAAGGTAAGGCTGTAGCTATTGCTGGTAAGAAAAAAGTTACTAAAGGTTAAACATGGTAGATAAAAAAAAATCTAAGGTTAAAAAAAAACTTTCATCTGGAGTGGCTCATATTGTATCATCTTTTAATAATACAATTATAACTATAACTGATGAAAAAGGTAATGCTTTAGCTTGGTCTTCTTCTGGTCATAAAGGTTTTAAAGGTTCAAGAAAATCAACACCATATGCAGCTCAAATAGCAGCAGAAGATGTAGGAAATAAAGCTAAAGAATACGGTTTAAAAAATCTTAAAGTTGAGGTTTCTGGCCCTGGATCAGGCAGAGAATCTGCCTTGAGATCATTGCAATCTATAGGATACGTAATAACATCTATAAAAGATGTTACTCCAATTCCACATAATGGTTGTCGACCTAGAAAAAGAAGAAGAGTTTAGATAAAGGAGCATATAAGTGTTACAAAAAAACTGGAGCGAATTAATAAAACCTTCCAAAATGGAAGTTAATGTTGAGGAAAGTAATGGAAAAATAGGTAAATTAACTGCTGAACCACTTGAGCGTGGATTTGGATTGACTTTAGGAAATTCAATAAGAAGAATACTACTTTCTTCTCTTCAAGGCGCTGCAATTACTTCAGTAAAAATAAAAGGAGTTGTTCACGAGTTTTCTACTATACCAGGTGTTAAAGAGGATTTAACTGATATTTTATTAAACTTAAAATCTGTAGGTGTAAAAGTACATTCTCCAGGTTTAAAAAAAATGTATTTAAAATCTACTGGATCTGGTGAATTAAGAGCAGGTAATTTTGAAACTGATTCTGAAACCGAAATAATGAATCCTGATCAATTAATAATGACTCTAGACTCAAATGCTGATGTCGAAATTGAAGCAAATGTTGAAACAGGTAAGGGATATGTCACTCCAGATGTTGCAGAAAATGAAAACAAAGTAATTGGTGAGATAAGGCTAGATGCAATGTTTAGTCCTGTTGTAAAAGCGACTTATAAAGTAGAAAATAGTAGAGTAGGACAAGTAACAGATTTTGATAAATTAGTTTTAGAAGTAGAAACTAATGGTGCTATAAGTCCTGACGATGCAATTGCCCTTGCAGCCAGAATTTTACAGGATCAATTACAACCGTTTATTAATTTCGATGAACCAGAAACGCTTCCTGATCAATCTAATACAGAGGCACTATCTTTTAATTCAAACTTACTTAAAAAAGTAGAAGAATTAGAACTTTCAGTTAGGTCTGCGAATTGCCTTAAAAATGATAATATTATTTACATAGGAGATCTTGTTCAAAAATCTGAGTCAGAGATGCTAAGAACCCCTAACTTTGGTAGAAAATCTTTAAATGAAATTAAAGAGGTTTTACAACAAATGGAACTTAATTTAGGTATGTCAGTACCTGATTGGCCACCAGAAAATATTGATGATCTTGCAAAAAAATATGAGGATCCATTTAATAAATAATAAATAATGAAGCATAATATAAAAAATAAAAAATTAAATAAAACATCTTCTCATAGAAAAGCAATGTTTATGAATATGTCAATCGCGCTTATTAAACATGAGCAAATTACTACAACCCTAGTTAAAGCAAAAGAATTAAAAAGATTCGTTGAAAAAATTGTAACTCTAGGCAAAAAAGGTGATTTACTATCGAGAAGAAAAGCTATTTCCATTTTACAGGATAAAAAAATGTCAAGAAAAGTTTTTGATGTGCTAGCTGAAAGGTATAAAGAAAGATCTGGTGGATATACTAGAATCATAAAGCTAGGTAATAGATTTGGTGATAATGCCCCAACTGCTGTTATTGAGTTTGTTGACCGAGATGAATCTGCTAAAGGATTAGATAGCGGTCCTGTAATAGAAAAAAAATCTACCGAAGAAGTAGACCAACAACCTCCAGTTTAAACAGATTGTTTAATTTAATATTAGTCGCCACTGGCGGTGCATTAGGAGCAGTTTTAAGATATCTTTTAACTCATATTAGCAAAACTTTATTTATATCAAGTATTTATGGAACTATTTCTGTGAATATAATAGGTTCTTTTTTAATAGGGTATTTTATAACATCTGATATTGGAAACAAATTATCTGAAAATTTTATTAAGTTTTTTTTAATTATTGGCCTTCTCGGATCTTTCACAACTTTTTCTGCATTTTCCTATGAAGTTCTAGATTTAATAAATTCAAAAAAATATGCTTCTTCTTTTACATATATTTTTATTTCTATTTTTATATGTACAATATCTGCATACTTAGGAACCTTATTAAATAAGTTTTAATTTGATTAAGAAAATTAAAATTCTAAATAATTTTAACCAAAGATTAGATAAATATCTTAAACAAAAATACACATCTCTGACACAAGGATTTATAGAAAAAAATATTCGAAAAAAAAATATATTAATAAATAACTCAATTACTAAAGCAAACTATCTTATCAAATTTAATGATGAACTTAAGTTATTAAATTATCATGAACAGCTATATAAAAATAAAATTATATATAAAAAAAATATTAAAATATCCAAAGAAATTTTAGCTGAATTTAAAAGATCAATTATATTTGAAAACAATGATTTCATTGTTTTAAATAAATGGTCACAAATAGCTACTCAAGGAGGAAGTAAAATAAAAATTTCTATAGATCACATAATTAAAAATATTAACATACAGTACAGATTAGTACACAGACTTGATAAGGAAACATCAGGACTTCTTTTAATTGCTAAAAATCTTAACTACGCAAAAAAACTATCTTTTCTGTTCAAACAAAAAGAAATTAGTAAATTCTATATTGCATTATGTGAGGGGATTCCTAAAAATAACGAATCTGAAGTCAAACTAGAAATTAAAACTAAAAAATTTAAGATAGAAGATACTTTAACTAAGTACAAGGTATTAAATAACAACAAAAGTATTTCTTCAATATTATTTAATCCTCAAACAGGTAAAACTCATCAGCTCAGAATAGTTTCAAAAAATCTTGGGTGTCCAATTGTTGGTGATAATAAATATAATGCATATTCTAAATATAAAAATCAAAGCTTAATGTTGCATGCATTTGCTTTAAGATTTACAATAAATAAGAAAAAATTTGAATTTATCTCAAATTTACCAGAGAATTTTTTTAATTTTATAAAAAAAAATAATTTAAAAATTAATAAAAATTTAAAAAATTATTTATATAGTTCTTAGTTTTTCTATAAATATTTCTTTAAATTTATTATCAAATTCAGATTGGTCTAATTTAATACCTAAATCTTCCATTGAAGTATTCTCATAGTCTTTTAAGCCACAAGAATGAATATAGTTGTAATACTTAAGATCAGGATTAATATTAAAACTCAACCCATGGTATGTTATCCATTTTTTAATCCGTAATCCAATCGCACCAATTTTTTTTTCTTTATCAAATGAAATTTTATTACTTTTAGTTACCCAAATACCAACTCTATCTTTAAAGGCTTGTGCTTCAATATTATAATTTGCAAGAAAAGAGATTAGAGAATTTTCAATAAGAGTAATAAATTTTCGAATATCTTTATTTTTGTTATTTAAATTTAACATAAAATAAACAATTCTTTGACCAGGACCATGGTAAGTTGTTTTTCCTCCACGATTAGATTTTATAACATCAATTACAGTTGAATTTAAAATCTCTTCTTTTGAAGCACTTGTCCCTTGAGTAAAAATATGATTATGATTTAGAAACCATAATAATTCTTTAGATTGATTATTACTTATTTCTTCAACTCTAGACTCCATCAGCATAATGGCTTCATTATAATTAATTTCACCATTAGATATTTTAATTTCAATCTGTTCCATTTATATTTAACTTTATTGATAGTTAATATCCTATCTGATATTTAATTCTACTATATATGCGGCTGTGGCGGAATTGGTATA
>MDTA01138959.1_pt1 | contig 15081 bp, 16 predicted proteins | sample 811151 | NCBI WGS metagenome assembly MDTA01 (sample SAMN05326648, study PRJNA326480) | marine metagenome | isolation source: seawater | place: Indian Ocean: South | collected 2010 | reverse complement strand
CAATTAAATCTTCTGCGGCTTTTTGTGTTAATGTTTTATCTTTATTGTTTACAAGTGTTAATAATGTAGTATGGTCTTCTTTACTAAATTTCCATTGTTTAGCTAAACTATCATTGTCTACTAATCTAGCTAAATTAATAATAGGATCATCGTTATCTACAACTTTACCTGCATTTTTAACTGATAAATCTATTGTTTTAGATATGCCTGTCTTATTCATATAATTTAATATATCTTTTATATTCCCGCCGCCAAGTATTTTACTCATCTCTTGCCAAATGCGTTCTGCACTAATCTGTTTTAATCCACTTGCATTCTTTTTAATTGCATCAGTTACATTTTCTTCCCATTGGGGCTTGTCTAATCTTCCTTGGAATCTAAAATATCTCAGAATACGTAAGTAATCTTCTTTAATTCTTTCTTCTGGATCACCAACAAATTTACTAACTTTGTTCTGGAGATCGTCCATACCATTAAAGTAATCATGTATCTTGCCATCAAAATCCATACTCATTGCATTGTAGGTTAAGTCTCTACGTTGAGCATCTTCTTTCCAATTTCTGACAAATTCTACTTCAGCATGACGCCCATCAGTAGATACATCAGCACGTAGAGTTGTTATTTCGTAAGGCTCTTTATCTATGACTGCTGTAATAGTACCATGTTCTATGCCTGTTGGAATATGTCTAATACTTGCCTTTTTAAACATATCTATCATCTCGTCAGGAGTAGCATCTGTTGCAAGATCAATATCTTTTGGCTGTTTACCTAATGCGATATCTCTTACTGCTCCACCGACTATACGTATTTCGTGTTTGTTTTGTTTAAAAATTTTATGTAAAGTTTTAAGAGGAGGTGTAATTAGATCCTTGAGATTTTTTTTTTTGATCCCATTTTTCTAAAATGCGTTCTAGTGTAAACGGTAGTTTACAAACGGTTATCCGTTTCATTTCTAGCATTTTTACGATATCGTATCTATGGTGACCATTTACTATTCTATAGTTACTGTCTACTATAATTGGAACATACTTTTTATTCGATATTCGTTTTAATTGTTTTGTATAGTTCTCTTTGATACGTTCTTTTTGTACTGGAATTAATTTTTTTACACTAATAGATTCGTACTTGTGAGGAAAGTGCTTTAAATGTTTTTGCCTTATTTGCGGAAGTTGTTCTCTTTTATAACTTTCTGTTTTCTTTTTTTGCATGTTAGTTGCTATTGCATATATAGCACCTTCAGGATCCATGCCTCTTTCTTTTGCCCATTTTGCTATAGATTTTTTAGCTTTTGGTTTATCTTTAATTTTGTCTGCTGTTTTATGAGCAGACTTTAAATCTGATTTACTCATCTTTTCTTCAGCAATATGTTTTTGTAATTGTTTTGCAGTTCTTTCAAATTTATGGTCTTTATATTTAAAACCTATACCACCAGCCGCTTCCCATTGTCTTACATTTCTACCAAAATCATCTATTAATATATTAGGTGTTCCATCTGCATTTTTTGCGAATTGTGCTTTGTCATGTGTAATATGTATATTCTTAGGAGGAAAGAAACTTAAATTTTTTTCAATCCATTGTCGTTTGTGTGGTTCAGAATTTGGATCGTCTGCTAACGGACTTGAACATATATTATATTCACCTTTTATATTTTTTATTAATGAAAGTAATTCTCTAGCTTGTGGAAGCATTGGCAAACGTAACCAGAACTCATCTGTATCTCTTATCTTTTGTAATGCTTGTGGAAGGCCATCGTTATCAATTTTTGACCAATGATCGACATTCATAAGTTTAGTCCATTCGCCAAAGAAGTCAGCAAGAACACCATCCATGTCTACATATATTTCTGTAGTTTTTCCGATTTCTCCTAACTGCTCCTGCATATTAGTAAAGTATACACTACTTTGGGTATCTTCGTCAACTGATTCGGTAAACAATGTTGGATTCTTTTGCCCCCATCGTCTAAGAATTACTCCTGCAAGTGCATTTGCTTCGTTTTCATCAGGACTTCCATCTTCTCCGTTAAGTTCTCTATCGTATACTTGATCTTGTTTATAGTGTATAAGTTCATGAGCAACAGTTCTCATAACATCCATTTGATGTCTGCCAGTATTTTGAACAACTATATTTTTATTGTCGTTGTCAAAATATCCAAATGTACTGTCTTCTGTATCGCTTACAAATTTTATAGGAGGACTATTTTTTAAATTTAACTGTTGTTTACAAAAGTTTACAAAGTCTATTAAATTGCCCTTTCTATTAGTTTCAGCAAGTCCTAAATTAAAGAGAACGTTAGTCTTAGAACCTTTTACTTTTTTACTAAGTGTAGGAGGTCTACCTCCTTTATCTAATTTAAAACCAAACTTAGCGGCTTGCCTTTTTGTTTCTCCAGGCTTGACATCGGCAGTAGTATTTTGTTTTGTAATTCTACCTACACCGTATTCTATGACTTTTATATCTTTGAACTTCATGCTTGTGTTCCGCTTATCAATACTTTTAACTTTTCTTCTTCTACACAAATTATATGTTCTACTTCTCTGTTAGGATACTCTATATTTGCTTTCTGAATTAATGTTATAGTATTTATTTGAATAAATTGACTACATGATACTGCGTTATTAAAATTAGGTTCTTGTACTATATACAAATCAGTATCTGATTGCGGACTATTTGATAGCATTGCTATAACAATTAAAAAAACTTTACTCATAACTTATTCCTTCTATGTCGATCATTTTAATTCTATCTCTAGCCCTTGATGATTTTCTAAATCGTTCTTTCCATTCATATACTTGCCCGTCTTTACCTTGTATTTTACTATCAGATTGAGGAATATTTTTCCTATCCATACCAAAAAACTTTCCATTTCTTAATATTTGTGTTTCATATATTTTTTCAGCACTATTAGGAATATTATCTTTATCTAACATAAAATTATCTTCAGCATGTCCAATACAAATAGTTAATTTTATTATAGGTTTTTTAAATCTAGATTGATACACTTTACTAAATTTGTTTAATACCTTTTGTTGACTGTGTTTTTCTAAACATCTACCAAGTGCAACACCAAGTCCTAATTCTTCGCATGCTAAAATAAGTGCTTGTGCAGACATTCCTATTTCAATATTGTCAATATGATTGTTAAATCCTGTACTTTCTCCTATGAACATTATTTTTAAAGGAGCAGTATATTGATTATTTGTAGTTCTTCTTGCATATCCTGGCTTCATGTCGCATACATGTATCTTACCAGTGGATAAATCTGTAGAACACCAAGTATGATTATATAAAAGCCATTTGCCTAGTTTTTGATCTAAATCTTCCATTATAAGAATATCATATTGATATTCGTTATTTTTACTTGGAATATGTTTTAAACATTGAGTAAGATACTTTATATGTTTCTTACTTACTGCTTGTTCTTTATATGTAACTGTCTGATGTCGAGATTGTAATGATTCTAAAACGGTCATTTTTTACGACCCCTAAATTGAACAGCTCCCGTCATATAAGGTTTACTGAACCATAATTTAAACCATTCAGGATCACCAGGTTTAATTCCTAGTTTCTTTTCTTTCTTTTTTATTGAAGCGGCTGTAATGCTGGGGTTCTCGTCTATTTTATATTCCGAGTATCCTTGAAATTCATTGATTCCTGCAAGCCTACGGAGAGTATCTAAATTCATTAGGCATCCTTTTTATTGCCTTCAATCTTATTGTAATAAGCTAAAAATTCTTTATGTCTTTTATTGAGTGCGGCAATATCTGGATTTTTTAGATACATTTTTTTCCATGCTTTATAGTATGGATTGTTACTTAAACTTTCTTCTTGGTCGCCAAAGAAAATATCTAAAATGCCTTCATTTGCATATAACCTAGAGTATAGCTTTTCATTTAACTTATTCTTTTTACGATCATTACGCAATCTCATTTGTGCTTTTTTAATAGCTCGTCTAATTGAAAAAGGATCTGGTTTAAAGAATGGTGCTAAATCAGGATGCCAATTAGGATGATCTAAAACTTTTTGATCAACAATAGCGTCACCGTAAAAATCCTTCAGTTCAGTTTCTTGGATATCCGTATCATCTACAGGGTCAACTCCCATTAGTCCTTGTAGATTTTTGAACATATTCTCTGCATGAGGCTGTGCTGCCTTTGTAACTCCTTGTTTAAATGCTTCAAGGTCATTGTCCATTACTGTTTGACGCAATTTACTTGCACTCATTCCTGTGGCACCAGATGCTTCTGGATCACGAGCTAGTTGCATGTAACTAATTTTATCAAAGTTATAGTTATGTAATGGTTTTTCAACACCATTATAATCTTGTAATATTTTTAATAGCTTTGGTTCACCTTCTAAAAACGTAACTTCTTTATAACCCATTTTATATAGTCTATCTGCGGCTGTTAATACTGTTTTAGCAAGCCCTATGGCAATACCGTCAAAACTTTTACGAGCCCAATCTAATTTTTCTTCGGCTGACAACGGATCTGTCGGAAGTTTTGGTGCTCTGTCTGTTAAAAAAAGAAAACTATCTCCTGGCGCTTTTTTAATTGCATTAACTAATAGTTCGTGACCAATTGTTGCAGGATTTAATCTTCCTAAAGCAAAGGAGGCAGACTTTTTTGTAACTTCAAAAATCTTCACGTGTAATCACCTTTTTTAATATTTTCAGTTTCTTCAGAGTGTATTCTTTGGAAAATATTATTTCTATCTTCGTCAGTATATACTTCTTCAGAATTCCTACCAAGGTTGAATTTTCTACAGTAATCATCACAACCTCGTTCTATCATTCCTGACAAATATTTTTTTGGGTCATGATCTTTGCCAGAACGCTGGCAGTCTGCTAAATCTGCTACTGCGGGAAAATAATGTTTGCGATAAAACATTGGATCATTACGCATGAATACAAGCGTATCTTCTACTACATCAAATGGTAAATCTTTATCATCTGTAAATTCTTTTAATCTCATATCGATAATCCAAGTTCATCTTCTTTTTTCTTTAGTACATCGTCCATTCTTTCCATATCGCCTTTAAATTGTTTCAGCATATGGTTAAAGTTTTTTTCTAAATTTTGTAATGCACCACTATTGTTTAAAGCACCTAAAATATCAGCTAAACGTTTTTTAAGTTCTTCTGGTGTAACTTCTTTAAAGTCTTGTACATCACTAGCTTTGCCGCTAAATGTTTTTAATTTCTGAGATACAAAAGGTTTTTTCATTCTTTCATCATCTCTAGCTACCTTTTCACTAGGAAACAATTTATCTGAATAGTCATGTTTGTAAAATGTACGACCATCTTTTTTAACTGGCTTTGTAGTAATCGATGCTTCTGTTATTTCAAAGATTTTCATTTTACTTCCTTTTTATAAAATTGCCTGTTTTAGGATCGTAATTGTTTGCAATTTTATCGTTAAATTCTTTTCCATTTTTACCATCCATAAATCCTTGTAATCTAGTATAATCACCTGGTGCTAATTTGTGCGGTACACCTAGTCTACGTAGTTCAGAGTAAAAATATGTCTCTAAGTCTTTAGTACCCATTTCGTCAATTGCAATTTCCATAATGCTTTCTTCATCGTCATTATCGTCTAGATTACGAAAAGCTTCATCCATTGCTTCATATTCTTCTAGTGTATCAATACCTTGTAATGCTTTCTGAACAGCCTTTTCATCAGTTCTTCCCCATTTACCAACAGTGGCATCCCATATTGCTTCTGCTCTGTTAGCTATATTAGAATCAGTTGATTTTACTGTTGGTTTATCATCATCTGTTTTATCATCATCTGTTTTTTCAGCATCTTTGTCTGTTGTTTTTTCATCATCTTTATCTGTTGTTTTCTTATCATCTTTATCTGTTGATTTCTTATCATCTGTTGTGCCTGTTTGCAATGCTTGGAACTTAGGATCTTCTTCATCTACTAAAACAACATGCATCAGTTCACCTTTACCAACTACCATATGTTCATAATATTTTCCAACTATACTACCACCAAGTTGTACCATAACACGGTCACCTGGTTTTATTTTGCCTTGCTTTTCTAGATTAGCTTTTTTAAGTTGAAAATCTGCAAGACTATCAAACATAGGTAGTTTAGTATCCATTGCTGTTTTCATATCTACGCCATCAGCATCTGTTTGAACAGGAATTGATGCATCAGATTTTTTATCGTCTGTTTTATTATCGTCTGTTTTATTATCATCAGATTTTTGATTGTCATCAGCTTTCTTAATTACCTTCAACGCTTGGCCTTCACCACGTCTAGCTAATTCTGCTTCTAGTTGATCTGCCCAATACTTGTCAAGCGTGTCAACTTTTTGACCTCTTGTTAATTTTTCATCTTTGTAAAATACCCAAGCAATCTTATTATCATCGGTTATCTCAATTTTGTTTACACTTACATAATAACTCTTATTTTTCCAGTTAAACTTTATAGCATTTTCTAAAGTTTGTTCTTCAGGTGGTGCTACACCGTCTGTAAGTGTTGCTTTCTTTTCACCTTTCGTATCATCTTTCTTATCGTCTTTTTTATCTATTTGATCTTTGAAGTTTGGATCGTATATTGCTGGATCACCATCTGGCATGCCAGGGCCGTCATCTTTTGACTTTTGACTGTTCATCATATGCCCAATAGTTTCTGGACCTGCATCTCCATCAACTTTTAGACCGTTTTTCTTTTGATAATCTGCAACTGCTTTCTTTGTTGCCGGTCCATATTTCCCATCAACAGTTATACCAAGGAATCTTTGTAATTCTTCAATAGCAAGTACTTCATCTGGATCATTTGCTAAGCCACCTTTGCCAGACTTGGCAAAATCAGCTAAAGGATTACCAGGAACATTTAATCTACCTTGATCTTTTTTCTTATCTTTTGTTACTGGTGTTTTATCTACTTTTTGATCAAATTCAGTATCGTCTTTGTCTTTACTCTTGGTTGTTGTTTTTGATTTTGATAATGACGCTTGATGCCTTTTTATATAAGGTTGAGATTGTTTTACTAATGGCACCAACATACGTTTATTAGCATCACTCAATTTTGGAAGTAAAAATCTTAAGTCTCGTACAATGTTATAAATCTCTTCATCTGCAGATGCATCTTCAAACATATAATCATTATGCAGTCTTTTCATTAATATTTTTTTAGTTTCTTCTACGTTTTCTGCCATCTGTGTTATTTCTGGATTAGCTCTAATCAAATCTCCTAATCTTTTTAATAATTCAAACGCTTTCTCTGTAGCTTCTTTTTCTGATAAGTTTTCGTATGGATTTCCACCTGTAGTAGTTTTTGTATCTGTACTAGTCGTTGTAGTTGTTGTTGTTTTGTCATTAGTTGTATCAGCACTTGCGGTTCTTTCGGCATCAGTTTTGCCATCACCTGGTAAGTCTCCTTTAATTTTTCCAGCAGTAGCTGCCTTTTGTGCGGCTACAATTTTATCTACTATCAACATATTCTTTGGTTGGTTAGCAAATGCTTTTTTTATTTTTTCTAATTTTTTATCAGGTACTAATCCAACTTTAGCTAGTTTCATATATTCACTTAGACTTGTTCCAGCAGCCGCGGATGGTCCTCCTGTTTGAGCTCCGCCTTCGTCGTCTTGTTTTTCTTCAGCCATATAAATGAATCTACCTTTAGAATTAAACAATCCTGGCAAACCCATTTTTTCTGCGGCAGTTGCCAAAACAAACATTACTCTCCAGTCTTTAGATCTAGCAAATCTCTTAAATCCTTGCCATGCTTTACTGAATATATTTGCATCATCGTCTGCAGACTTTGTTTCAGATGCTATTGCTGCTCTTTCCATTGCATCTACATCAGCTAGTGTCATTCCAGGTTTTGCATACTGATTTGCAATAGCTGTTAGTGCATCGCGACTTCCTGGTTCAGGACCTGTTTGAGTAGTTTTATCTGTTTGAGTAGTTGTATCTGCTTTTTTTGTATCTGCTTTTGTTGTATCAGTAGATGTTTGTGCTACTGTACCGCCACCTTGTATTGCACCGTCCTGTTTAAAGCTAGGATTATTTTTTTGTATTTTTAAAAATTTATTAAGTAATGCAGTATCGGCGTGTATTTTAAACAGACGCCCTTGCATTGTTGCCATCACGTAAGGTAAATTTTGATTTACTTGTTTACCTCTTAAAAAATTATTATTTCCGTCTTGTAAACCTACAATTTCAAAAGCTCTTTCATTTACAATATTATGCCAGTCATTGCTTTCTAACGTAGGATTATTTTCAACTTCATCTGTGCTTATTTCTATATCAAAGTCATTATATCCAAGACCAAACAAGTCTTCTGATAAATTGTGTGCAACAAGATCCGATTGTTTTTCTGATAATTGAGCAGGAAGCTCTAGTTTTAATATGATATTTCTATCATCACCTTCAAATATTCCGTAATTTAAACTAGCATTATCTTCATTTAAATTTGCAGATTGTAGCATTTTCTCTAATACTGCTTTTTTTGCTTTTCTGCTTGGAATTGAAACACTTAAAAAATTTTCCATAACTTAGTCCTTAATGATTCAACAATATACTTTGTACTGTACCGTCTGTATACGTAACTACTGCCCTCACCCATACATAGTTCCCAGTAAAATTTTTAAAAAACGAACCGTTTGAACCAGTACTATCAGTTCCAGTTATATCAAAATAATCAGCCTCAACAGGCGTAGTTGCAAGTGTTCCTTGCATCTTAATTGTTCCACTAAACCCAGTTACATTATACTGTACTGTGTGAAAACCGTCAGCTCTGCCATAATAACCGTCACCTTTATATTTTTCTCCGGTCACAGTTGTTACAACACTATCCCCTGGATGTACTTGATTTGATAAAATTATTTCACTATTACTAGGCATACTGTTATTTATCCTTAAGTGCAGGATAGACAATATTGTCAATACGGGATATATCGTTGCAAATCATAAGGTTTATTAAGGATAAAATTTTTTCATTCTTAATATAGAAGTAAAAACCCCTTACATAATGGCCTTTTTTAATACTATCCAAGCATGTATTTCCTATCTTTACTTTGTCAGGATTAGATGTAAGCCATTTGTAAAACCTTTGATCTACTTTATCTTTAAGTGTTATTTTATGACTATAACCAAAGTTATTATCTTTCATTATTATTGTATGCTTTGCTAGTAAATTAAGGTTTTCTTGTTTTGGTGAATAAAACTCCTTAATCTTTAATGGCTTTGTTTTTAAATAATTTAACCATTTTTTATTGTTTGAATATATAGCTAATGTAGGTGATTCTACTCTAACTTGGTAATTATGTTGATTGCTTAATTCTGATAACAGGAATTTTGCCGCAACAAAATCTTCAACATCGATTCTAAGATTTCGTAAGCCTGGTTTATAAACTATCTGATTCTTATTTTCGTACTCTAATTGTAAAATATCTAGTTGTTGTCTTGCATATGTTAAATTTTTATTTCTAAAAATACTTGCAATAGGATTACTTACGGATAATTTATAAAAATATTGGTCATAAAATAGTTTTGTTGTTTCACACTCATTGATCATATAAAGTTTTATTTTCCAGAGTTTTCTACTTCTTCTACTTCTACAACTTTAGCAGTAGAATCAAAGATAAGTTTTTTATCTTTGGTTTTAATATGTACTAAGCCACCATTTTTTAATTTTCCAAATAAAAGCTCTTTAGATAAAGGACGCTTAATATCATTATCGATTACACGTTGTAATGGTCTTGCACCCATTTTAGGATCAAATCCTTTATCAACTAAGTAATCTAATGCATCATCTGAAATAGTAATTTTGATATTTTTATCTTTAACCATAGTTTTAAGTTCTAATAAAAACTTACCAACAATTTTCATCATTACTTCTTTGGTTAACTTAGAAAATGTAATTGTAGCATCTAATCTATTTCTAAATTCAGGAGGAAAGAATTTCTTTAAATCTGTGTCTTCGTATTCTTTTTCTAATTGGTTACCAAACCCAATATTATTTTTTTCGGCAGCTTGTGAACCTATATTTGTTGTAAGTATTAACACACAATTTCTAGCATCTGCTTCTTTACCATTACTGCCTGTAATTTTTCCATTATCCATAACTTGTAGCAATAATTGTGAAACATCTGGATGAGCTTTTTCTATTTCATCTAGTAATAAAACACAATTAGGACTTTCTTGTAGTCTTTCAATTAATAAGCCGCCTCGTTCTTCGTGTCCAACATAACCAGGAGGTGAACCAATAAGTTTAGCAACGCTATGTCTTTCTTGATATTCGCTCATATCAAAACGTACAAGATGTACACCTAAATGTTTAGCCAACTGTCTTGCAGTTTCTGTTTTACCAGTACCAGTTGGTCCCATAAATACAAAACTCCCAATTGGTTTGTCATGAGTTTTCAAACCAGCTTGTGCAATAAGTATCTTGTCTACAATAGTAGTAATTGCAATATCTTGTCCATACACTTCACTTTTAATGTTTTTTTCAAGATTTGCTAAATTCTCTGTCTCTTGTTCTGCAACTTGTTCTGCAGGAACTTTAATCACTTTAGATAGTTCAAATTGTATTTCATTTTCAGTTACTGTTTTCTTTTTTGGCATACTAATATTAAACCTAGAACAAGCTAGGTCGATTAAATCAATTGCCTTGTCTGGAAGTTTTTTATCTGGTTGATATTTTACACTTAATTTAATTGCTTCTTCAATAGCACCGTTAGTAATTTTTGTACTATGGTAATCTTCATAATATTTTTTTATTCCTTGTAAAATATCTTTAGTTACTTCTGAAGATGGTTCGTCAACTGTTACTCTTTGGAATCTACGCATTAAAGCACGATCGCTTTCAAAATATTTTCTATATTCTTCCCAAGTAGTTGAAGCAACAACTTTTACATTTCCTTTGCTTAACGCAGGCTTTAACATATTTGCTAGATCATTAGCACCCATTCCGCCACCAGTACCTGCTCCGTTTATCATATGAGCTTCGTCGATAAACATAATAGTTTTGCCTTTCCTACGCAAACCAGCAAGGACAAGTTTAAACCTTTCTTCAAAATCTCCTCGATACTTACTACCAGCAAGCATACTTCCAATATCTAACATGTAGACATTATATTCTTTAAGAAATTCAGGAACTGCACCATTAACAATATTCCATGAAAGTCCTTCAGCTATTGCAGTTTTACCAACACCAGGATCGCCAACTAGCAACACATTATTTTTATTCCTGCGTCCTAGTGCTAATGAAATTGATTCTAACTCTTCAACCCTACCTATAACTGGATCTACTTTATTTCTACGTACTTCTTCATTCAAGTTTGTTGTAAAAGCATTCAAAGCTCTTTGTGCTGAACTTGCAATCTCTGAATCGTCTTGTCCTAATTCAGTTGAAACATATTCTGCAAATTTATCTTTATCTACTCCACATTGATCTAAAAAGAATGCCGCATGCGATTTTTTCTCTGACATTACACTTAATAACACATCTGATAAAGTAATGCTAGGACGTCCAGCAAATAATACTTGTGTAAATGCACGGTTAAGAACACGTTCAACAGTCTGTGTTTTCTTTGGTTTGTATTTAGAATCATCAGGCATTGTTATATCATCTAAGCCAGACTTTAAATATTCTTCTAATTTTACTTTAAGGTCATCAACTTGACATCCATAGCCTTTTAACAAATTGTAAAAAGCTTCTGAACATGTCATTGAAAATAAAAGATGTTCTAATGTGACGTACTCATGCTGTAGTTTTCTAGCGTCTTTAATAGCTTTATCGAAAACCAGCTGTAATTCTTCGTTTGGCTCTACCATTACAGTCTGTATTCCTTTATGTTTTGAAATGTCTTTATTAACTTTATTATAGCTTCTATACTAGTCATTTGTCAAGTCCTTCTTCAATGTATTTGCTCGTTCTAATAATTCAGGATCCTGAATATTAGGAACAATAGTATTTAATTTTACAAACACAATTCCACGCTTACCATTTTTTATATCTGGAATGCCATAACCGTGTATACTAAAAACAACTGATGGTTGACTTCCCTTTGGAATTTTTACAGAAAGACTTTTGCCTTCAGGTGTTGTTATATTTACGTCTGTGCCAAGTAATAAATCAAAGATTGTGACTGGTACAACGGTATGAATATCTAAACCATTTCTTTTCCAATTTGATGTATTTTTAATTCTAATTTTTGCATATAAGTCTCCTCTAGGAACATTAGGTATACCATTATTTCCTAAACCTTGATATCTAATTACATCGTGTACTCCAGCAGGTATATTAATTTCGTGTGTTTGTACACCTCCACTCTGTAATTCATATGAAATCCTTAATGTTTTGCCTGTAAATGCTTCATCTAAACCTATGTCTACGAAGCATTGTATATCATCGTTTTTCATAGGAGGTCTACGGTTACCAAAAGGATTTTGTCCAAACATTCCAAAACCAAATTGGTTCATTAAATCATTCATATCAAATCCTTCTGGACCAGTTCTGAAATGGAATTGTTGCCCATTCATATTTCCAAAATTAGATTGATTAGGATCAGTAGTTCCAAATTGATCATACATAGTACGCTTTTGTGGATCGCTTAAATTAGAATATGCTTCATTAATTTGTTTGAATTGTTCTGGATCGCCACCCTTGTCAGGATGGTACTGCATTGCTTTCTTTTTAAATGCAGACTTTAATTCTTTATCGGAGGCATTTTTTGATACTCCTAGTATGTCATAGTAGTCCATACTAATACTTATTTAAATTTGTAAGTCTATTTGCGAGAGTTGGTATAAAGACCGAACCATGCAGCACCAGCACCAACAACAATTGATATTAATCCTGATTGCTCCATGGTTGGATTGGGGAGGGCCATATACCAAATTACACATTTATATAATAAAATTATGTAAGTGGTAATAAAAATTCTCGGGAAAATACGCCATGCATCTACTGCCCTTGCCATATGTATAATTTTTGCAAATGGATTTGGTCCTAAATCTTTTACACTTGTATCTACTTCTAAATCCAATTTTACTTTTTTAGTTGCACCACTGCTACTTGCAGGTACAACTACTTCAGCATCTGGTTTTTTTGATGCTGGCTTAGACTCTTTTTTAGATTCTAAATCTTCAGGTTTTAGTCTTGGCATTTTTGCCCTCCAATTCTTTTATACGAGTTTCTAACTCATCTATTTTTTTTGTTATACGAGGATATCTTTTACGCCATACATCTTTAGGCTCTTGTAACCATGTCCAACCCCAACGATTTACAAGATAATCTAATGTAGCATCAAACTTACTATAGGCCCATAATCCCATATGAGTGTCTTTGAACCACATTAAAAAAGCGGCACCGAATAACGACCCCGCAATACCTGTATAGATCCACAGTCTATCGCTTGCCATTCGTTCTACCAATTCCCACATATATCTTCCTATTTAAAAGGATTTAATTTTTGTAATGTAAATCCCTCTGGTTTCTTACTATTTAACTCTTTTACCTCTTCGTTTACTTGGTCTACTTGTTTGTTTGCTTTTTCTAGTGCTTCTTCAGCATTTTTATAGTATGCTTCATACGCCGCTATAATAGTTTTTTGTTGTTGGACTAATGCTCTAATACTGCTTAAATTTGTTCCTAAACTAGCATAACCTTTATCAGTTAAGCCAAATACAGCTAACGGTCTACCATTCTTTTTGAGGTCAGCAAATACTTTTTCATAGTTTTCTTCAGTAATAATGATCCATTTAACATCGCTCATTTCTACTGTGTCAACATCAGGCAGAATTAGCTCGGGCTTTTCAATTGGTTTAGCAGTAACTTGTATTTGCTTTACTGGCGTTGAACAACTACTTAGAAGTAGTATGATTAGGCCAAAGCCAAGGACATTCGCTATTGAATGCTTTACCATTTTTTGCTCCCTTTTCTTTTTCTGTTAATTCTGCACCACTTAGTATTTCAAAGCATCTTCCTGCTTTTGCTGATGCTCCATTTATTATTCTTTCTACTGAATCTGGTCTTGCAGCCGCTATGGCAGATAAATCATGCTTTGCAAGTTTTTTGCTTAACACATTATTTTGTGCTCTTATGTTAGCAAACTTTTCATTTACTTTTTTTAGCTCTTCATTTGCTTTGGCATAATCTGCTCTCAAAGTCGAAATCGTATCTTCACTTATAGCTACTGCGGACTCTAACTTTGCATTATTTTCATGAAGAGTAGCAAGTTTTTCTTGTGTATCATTATAATACCAATAACCGACGCCGCCCATGGCTAGCATGGCAACTAACATTATACCTGCAAGTTTTAATCCCACTTTCCTACCTACCCTAGTAACTTTCCCAGCGTTTTTGGTCCAACAATACCGTCAGCTACTAAACCATTTTGACTTTGCCAATGTTTAACAATTTTTGCCGTACCCGGACCAAATATTCCGTCCGCTGGTTCTATGTCTAATTTTTCTTGAACTTCTGCAACTAACGGACCTCTTGATCCTTGTCGTATTGTTTGATTGTAATCTGTTTTTGGTTCTTCATAATCTCCACCTAATACATCTAAAGCATGTATGTAATGTTTTTTACGATCTTCTAAACCAATAGTTCCACCGTTAATACGTTTAGTCATTCCAACTATATCTTGTCGATCACAATAATCATTTATATTATTTTCGTCCCAAAACCAGCATGCACTATCTAATGCTCCTGCTTTCGTCCTGACGTATTCGACCGCTTCTTCCGCTGTTTTTTCGACTGCTTTACCGAATTGCGTATAGTTGTATCTACCGGTAAGCTGAAGAATGCCGCCGCCTCTGAATGTCCACCCGTCACCGGATGATGCATCGCCGTTGTCCATTCTATTTGCGTAAATAACGTTCGCAATTTTTTCAGGTTGTCTATGATATTCATTAGCGTCCCTCCCAGCACGTCTGAAGTATTTAGGAAATATTGTGTTTAATGCTTTGGCGCTATAGTTTAAGTTTTCACTTAACACTCTAAAGCCGCCAGACTCATGTCCACATTGTGCAATAAATCCTGCTACTCTTTCTATTGTATCGACTCCCCACAAAGGTAGTATTTCACACATACTGTCATACCATTCTTTCCAGTCATCT
>MDTA01198098.1_pt1 | contig 15084 bp, 16 predicted proteins | sample 811151 | NCBI WGS metagenome assembly MDTA01 (sample SAMN05326648, study PRJNA326480) | marine metagenome | isolation source: seawater | place: Indian Ocean: South | collected 2010 | reverse complement strand
TGATATAGAAAAACTTTCCGGAACCATACAAAATGATATTTTAAAAGAATATATGGTAAGAAACACATTTATATATCCTCCAAAAGATTCGATTAGAATCATAGCAGACATTTTTGAATTTACAAGTAAAAATATGCCAAAATTCAACAATATTAGCATTTCCGGATATCACATGCAAGAAGCGGGAGCAAGTGCTGATCTAGAACTAGCATATACTCTCGCAAATGGAATTGAATATGTGAAAACTGGAATAAATGCAGGACTTAAAGTAGATGATTTTGCTAATCGATTTTCATTTTTTTGGGGTATTGGTATGAACCATTTTATGGAGATAGCCAAGATGAGAGCTGCTCGATTTCTTTGGACTAAACTAATGAAACAGTTCAATCCTAAAAAAGAAAAATCATATTGCTTGAGAGCACATTGTCAAACAAGTGGTTGGAGCTTAACCGAACAAGAGCCGTTTAACAATATAACTCGAACAACAATAGAAGCGTTATCAGCAGTCTTTGGAGGAACACAAAGTCTACATACAAATTCATTAGATGAAGCAATAGGATTACCAACAAAATTTTCTGCAAAAATAGCAAGAGACACACAATTAATAATTCAAGAAGAAATTGGAGCATGTGACACGGTTGATCCTTGGGGTGGAAGTTATTATATTGAGTATTTAACTGAAGAACTTATAGAAAAAGCAATGGTTCATATAAATGAAATAAATGATGCGGGAGGTATGACTAAAGCCATTGAAAAAGGGATACCTAAAATGAGAATTGAACAAGCTGCAACAAAAAAACAAGCAAAAATTGATAATAAAGAATTAGTTATAGTAGGGGTAAATAAATTTCAATTAAATGAAGATGAATCTATAAATTACTTAGAAATTGATAATGAAGAAGTAAAAAATAATCAGCTCAACAATATAAAGAAGATCAAAAGCACAAGAAATGACTCCGATGTTGATAGAATTTTAAATGAGATAACAATAGCTGCTAAAGAAAAAAATGAAAATTTACTAGCTTTGGCAGTAAAAGCTGCTCGTGCTAGAGCTACGTTGGGTGAAATTAGCTTAGCTTTGGAAAACGAGTTTGGTAGATATAGATCAGAAATTAGAAGCTTTTCAGGAGTGTATAAATCAGAGATGAAAGACAATAGTTCTTATATAAATGCTGTAAATCTTTCAAATAAATTTGCAGAAATTGATGGTAGAAGACCAAGGATTTTAATTGCTAAAATTGGCCAAGATGGCCATGATCGAGGTGCGAAAGTAATAGCTACTAGTTTTGCAGATATTGGTTTTGATGTAGATATAGGCCCATTATTTCAAACACCAGAGGAGGTTGCAAAACAAGCAGTCGAAAATGATGTTCATATAGTCGGAATTTCTTCACTAGCTGGCGGTCATAAAACACTTATCCCAAATTTAATTAAAGAATTAAAAAAATATGATTGTGAAAAAAAGATGATTATTGTTGGTGGTGTAATTCCTAAAAAGGATTATGATTTTTTATATAATAATGGGGTAAAATACATATTTGGTCCAGGAACCAATATCGGAAAATCAGCAAGTACCATATTAGAATCACTAATTGAAACTTATAAATAATTTTATCTGTTAATATTTTAAAATTTCTTTAACAAGAATTAGTTCTAATTAAATTTTATTAATTGTACATTTAAATTAACATATAACTGTGTTATAAATATGAGTAAAATTATCGCTATTTCTAATCAAAAAGGAGGGGTAGGAAAAACCACAACTTCTGTAAACTTAGCCTCTTCACTTGCAGCTTTAGAAAAAAAGGTTTTACTGATAGACTTTGACCCACAAGCAAATGCTACCTCTTCAATAGGAGTTGAAGTAAATGTTGGAAGTAAAACAATATATGATTTATTAGAAAATGAATGCACAACAAATGAATGTATTTATAAAACAAAGCTTAAGTATTTAGATGTCATACCAGCGCATATTGATTTAGTAGGAGTTGAAATTGAATCTGTAAATATGATAGAGAGAGAGTATTTATTAAGAAATACAATTTTTGATTTTAAATCTAATTATGATTTTATTATCATAGACTGTCCTCCCTCACTAGGATTACTAACAATAAATGCTTTATCTGCAGCAGATTCTATATTAATTCCAATTCAATGTGAATATCTAGCTTTAGAGGGACTTGGCAAATTATTGAATACTATAAAAAGTATACAGAAATTACATAATTCGGAGCTATCTATTGAAGGATTACTTTTAACGATGTATGATACCAGATTAAATCTTTCAAATCAAGTTAAAAAAGAGGTCAAAATTCATTTCGATGAAATGGTTTTTAAAACGGTTATTCACAGAAATGTGAGATTAGGCGAGGCAACCAGCTATGGCAAAAGTATTATTGATTACGATGTTAGCAGTAAAGGTGCTAATAATTATTTAAATTTAGCAAAGGAAATTATTTCAAAAAACTAATAATGGCTAAAGCAACAAAAAAACAAGCCTTAGGTAGGGGGCTAACCAGTATACTTAAAGATTCTAGTAAAAAGTCAGGTTCTATTTCCAAACTTAAAACAAATTCTAGTACCGAAATTGAAATTTCTAAAATAGCTCTAAATCCATTTCAACCAAGATCTACTTTTAACAATGAAAAATTAGATGAATTAATAGTATCAATTAAAAATATCGGATTAATTCAACCGATTACAGTGAAAAAATTATCAAAAAATGAGTTTCAATTAATCTCTGGAGAAAGAAGGTTAAGAGCATTCAAACAATTAAAAATTAATAAAATTCCTTGCTATATTAGAAAAGCTAATGACAATGAATCATTAGAAATGGCTTTAGTTGAAAATATACATAGACAGGACTTAGACGCCATTGAAATAGCAATATCTTACAAGAGATTAATTGAAGAAATTACGCTTACCCAAGAAGAATTGAGTGATAAAATAGGAAAAAAAAGATCAACTGTTAGTAATTATTTGAGATTACTCAAGCTTAACCCTATAATCCAAAGTGGGATTAAAGATGGCTTCATTTCAATGGGTCATGGAAGAGCAATGATCAATATTAATGATGAAAAACTACAACTTTCAGTATATGAAAAGATAATTTCAAAAAATTTATCAGTCAGAAACACAGAGAAATTAATTAAATCTTTAAAAAATCCACCCAAAATAAAGAAAAATAGTAAAACTGTTTTGGATTTTACCAAAGAAAAGAGTAAAACTGAAAAAAAACTAAATACCAAAGTTGAATTTATTTTCAAAAATGATAAAAGCGGTAAAATTATTTTAAATTTTAAATCAAAAAGTGATTTTCAAAGAATAATAAAAAAAATAAATGAATAAGAAGGCATTATACATACTCCTTTTTATTATACCAATTTTTGGATATGGTCAAAATGAGCAGCTAGACAAAGATTTGGAATCGGCTCTAAGACCCTCAAAAGCAACATTTTATTCTGCTGTACTTCCAGGGTTGGGTCAAGCCTATAATAAAAAATATTGGAAAATTCCTATAGTTTATGGAGCTCTTGCAACTGGAATATATTTTTATAACCAAAATGACAAAGATTATAATAGATATCGAAATGCATATAAAAGAAGATTAGCAGGTTTTACTGATGATGAATTTTATGGTAATGGATTGTATCCAGCTATTTCTAATGATGGATTAATCAGAGCTCAAAATACATTAAAAAGAAATAAAGAACTTTCAATTTTGGTCACGATAGGACTATATATTCTAAATATTATTGATGCTAATGTTGATGCACATTTGCTTCATTACAATCTTGATGATAATTTGACATTAGAACCAAAAATAAATTATGATGATATTATTAATAAATCAAATTTTGGGATTTCTTTAAGGGCAGAATTATGAACGAAATCCTATTTATTTTACTCTTTTTAAATATTATTCATGGAATTGGCACATGGAAGTTATATAATATTTCAGGAAATAAAGGCTGGCAGTCATTTATACCTGTTTATAATATAATTGTTCTACTCAAAATAATTAACAGGCCTTGGTGGTGGATTTTTTTAATTATCATACCAGTCATAAATATTATTTTAGTACCTGTAATATGGGTTGAAATATCTAGAAGTTTTAAAAAGAATTCATATGCTGATACGTGTTTATCCATTATATCATTAGGATTTTATAATTATTATCTTAATTATTTTACAAAAGCTGAATACGTCGAAAACAGAGATATAAATCCAAAAAGCTCGAATGGAGAGTGGACAAGTTCAATAATTTTTGCTGTGATTGCTGCAACATTTGTCCATACATATTTTATGCAACCCTATACAATACCTACTTCCTCTCTTGAAAAATCTCTTTTAGTTGGAGATTTCTTATTTGTTAGTAAGTTTCATTACGGAGCAAGAGTCCCAATGACTACATTAGCAGCCCCTATGGTACATGATACTATTCCTTTCTTAAAAATACGCTCTTACCTCAATAAAGAACAATTACCATTTTTAGCAGAACTACCCTATGTGAGATTACCGGGGTTGCAAAAAATAAAGAGAAATGAAATTGTGTGCTTTAATTGGCCAGTTGATACATTTAAAAATATGTACTATACTGATAAATATTATTACAAACCAATTGACAAAAAAACCAATTATGTAAAAAGAGCTGTTGGAGTTGCTGGAGACACGTTAGAAGTAATAAATGGCTACGTATATATTAATGGACAAAAAAATCAACTACCTGAAAGAGCTAAACTACAATTTTCATATTTGGTTCAACCAAAAAAAAATAAGTTTAACCGGAAAGTTATGATTAACAATTATGACATAACAGACAGGTTTGGACCGATAAATAGCGATTATACTTATAAATTTATGGGAATAAGTAACTCATCACTTGAAAAACTAAAAAAAGACACAAATGTAGAATGGATAAAAAAAGACACTTTTCCAAAAGGATTTAAAGACCCTACTGTATTTCCGCAAAAATCAACATTCAATTGGAATAATGATTTTTATGGGCCAATATATATTCCTAAAAAAGATTCCTCAATCGATTTAAATAAAGATAATTTATCTATTTATGAAAGAGTCATTAGAGTTTATGAAAATAATAATTTATTCACCAAAGGTGATAAAATTTATATAAACGGAGTTGAAACAAACAATTATACATTCAAACAGGATTATTATTGGTTAATGGGTGATAACAGAAGTAATTCTCAAGATTCTAGATCATGGGGCTTTGTTCCTTTTGATCATGTGGTTGGTAAACCGGTTTTTAAATGGCTTAGCATCGACTATAATGCTAAAGGAATTAAGAAAATAAGATGGGATAGGATGTTTACTACAGTTCATGGTGAGGGCAAACCAAATTCTTATTTCTTATATTTTATTGCAGTAATTGTTTTATGGAATGTAATTTCTTATGTCAGAAGAAAGAAATTACAATGACTATAATTCACCCAACTTATTTTCCTAATATTGAACACTTTAATCATATATTAAACTCGAATTCTTTATGCTTCGAGATTAATGATTTTTATCTAAAACAAACCAACAGAAACAGAACATCTATTTACGGTTCAAATGGAAAATTGAACTTAACAATTCCGATAAAATATTCTTACAAAAAAAAAGAAAAACTCAAGGATATTAGAATTTGCAATGACACAACATGGCAAAGAAATCATTTAAAATCAATACAAATTTCATATCGAAGCTCCCCATATTTTGAATTTTTCGAAGATTACTTTTTTAAAATTTTTGAAAAAGAAGAAAAATTCTTAGTTGATATTTGTATTAAATCAATTGAATTAATATTTCAAATATTAGAATTAGAATTAGATTACTCTTTTACAAAGGAATACAAGGCTGAATATTATTTAACAAATGATTTGCGGAATATTAGCAACAGGAAAAGAGGAGATATAAAAAATATAATTAAAAGATATCCTCAGGTATTTGATAATCGACATGGTCACATACAAAATTTAAGTATACTTGACTTAATCTTTAATGAAGGAATTGGATGCTTGAATTTTTTTAATAAACCTAAAATTTAAGTTCGGTATAGATTGGTTCGTGATCGGAAAGATTAAGTCTAAATGTTTTAAATGAGTTAATTTTAAATAACTCTTGTGTCAAAATAAAGTCAATCCTTAATGGTATGAAATTGTAATTAAATGTAATTCCAAATCCATTACCTTTTTCTTTAAACGAATCAATGAAGCCTTCAGAAAGCTCTTTATACACATAAGAAAAGGCTGTATTGTTTAAATCTCCAGAAATTATGACCCTATGTGGACTATTTTCTATGCTATTTTTAAGTTCCTCGATTTGCTGCTCTTGCCTTATGAAAGTATTCGATATATTTTTTATAACCTTTTCATTATTTTTATTTATACCAATTAATGGATTCCCCATTTCAAAAGAAAATGATTGAAGATGAATATTATAAATTCTGATAGTATCATTCAAAATTTTTATATCAGAAAAAATTGCATTATTTGTTGAACTATTAAAATCTACTGATCCTTTATTTACAATTGGGTATTTTGAAAATATCACTTGACCGTATTTTAAATTATCTCCTCTTAATTTTTCATACATATATGGATATTTATCAAGTTTAAAATTAGAATTCTGAAATTCTTGTAAACAGATAATATCGGCATTTTTTTTATTTAAAAAGTCTTTGATTTTTGATTCTACATTATCATCATCAATCCATTTATAAATATTAAATAACCTGACATTATAACTAATTATTGAAATTTCATTACCGCCTAAAAACTCAGAACTATTTGATAAATTTATAAAGCTTCTCACACTGTCAAAACCAATTAATAATACCATTAGTGATAATAAAAATTGTTTTTTAAGTTTTGCTATCCAAAAAAAAAGAAAAAAAATATTTAATATAATAATTAAAGGTGAAAATAAACTCAAAATTGAAAATTGATAGAAAATTGACGGCTTCAAATATGGGATAAACATTGAAATTAAAAAAAGAAATGCGGCAAGTGAATTAACAACAAAAAGAAACTTTTCAAAAATGTCAAGTTTTTTCATTTTTTACCTCCTTGTTTAAAAAGATACTCCTTTTCATCCTCATCTAAACTATCATATCCACTATTGCTAATCTTATCTAAAATTCTATCAACCCTTGATTGATCATTTTTAAGGCTGGATTTTTTTGAATTAGTTTTTTTATTACTAAAAAATTTTGGAAAACCATTTAAGGAATAATAGAAATACATCCCTACAAAATAACCTCCTAGATGAGAATAGACACCAAGCTGTCCAGGTGAAACAAGTTTTAAAAAGTCTGTAAATAAAATAAAAGCTATCAAATATTTATACTTGATTGTAAATCGAAAAATTCTAAGATTTAGGTCTGGTGATAATAAAAATAAAAAAATCAAAAGAGCGGAAATTCCAGCTGAGGCACCGATTAAGGGTGAAAGTGCACCTGTTAAAAGATATATTACTCCTCCAACAAATATTCCTATAAAAAAAAGGTTAATTGAAATTCTTTCACCCAACAAATTAGAAATTGAATTAGTTGTAAATAAAAGTAAAAAAATCATAAATATAAGTTCAAATAAACCTTGATGTATAAACGCATAAGTAAAAATTGACCATGGTTTACTCAAGATATTTGAATCAAGAGAAAAGAAAAGTATTATATCATCTTGAAATTTAAAAACGTATGAAAGTTGGTAGATTATGAATACCATAATATTTACAACAATAATTTTTTGAAAAAAATTAAAATTTGAAAAATTTAATTGGATGTTTTCTTGAAAATTCATTAATACCACCTGTTTTGGTTAAACTGATTTTTTTTCCAATAATACATAATCAAAAACCCTGTCAAAGCCCCACCTATATGCGCTATATAAGCAGTATTACTTGGGCTAAAAATAGCCTGTCCCGTAATAGCTGAAAATAAATCGAGAAGAATAATTCCAGGAATAAAATATTTTGCTTTTATAGGCACTGGAAAAAAAAGTAACATAAGCTTACTTTCTGGAAAAAACATACCAAAAGCCACTAGAACGCCCATTATTGCTCCCGATGCTCCAACCATAGTTGATAAAAATGAAGTATTGAAACTCATCAGCCCTTCTAATCCTAAAATATTACCCCAATTTGTATTATATTTCCCTTCGCTTAATAAGTTTAAAATCATTTGACTATCATATCCACTGTTAATTAATAAGTCAAGATTTGTATAAAACGAATAATAGAGAAAACTTATTTGAAAAAATGCAGCCCCTAATCCACATGTAATATAAAAAAATAAAAACCTTTTTGAGCCAAAGATTGATTCAATTGCTGAGCCAAACATCCACAATGCAAACATATTAAAAGATAAATGAAGAATACCTCCATGCATAAACATATGTGTAATAAGTTGCCAAAGTCTAAAGTCTGGATTTTCTGGAAAATGTAAACTAAATAAAGAATATATGAATTCAGTATTCAATGATAAACTAGAACCAAAATAAAAAATTACATTGATTATAAGAAGTTGCTTTACTGTTGGAGTAATACTGTTCATTTACTTAAACATCTTTTCAATTTGAGAATAATTAATTTTAATATATATCTTATGATTAAAGGGACATAGTATTGTTTCCTTGCAAGCAAATAATGAGTTTATAATATATTGTTGTTCTTTGGGATTAAGTACCTTACCATTCTTTATTGAAATCGTTTTAGACATAATTTTACATAATAAATCAGACTCACTAAAACTATTATCAGGTACTTCATTTTTTATATTGAAAATAAAATCATTAAATAAATCTGTTAAATTATTATCATTTATAAATGTCGGAATTGCTTTGATGGTTATTTTTTCAGACTCTAAATCAAAGTCTAAGCCAAACTGATTCAAAATATTTTTATTTGATTTTATTATTTCTATATCGGCTTTTGAAAAATAAATTACCACTTCGTGTAGTAACTTTTGAGGGTTAACCTTGTTCAAAGTGGTTGATTTAAGAAATTTTTCATAAAGTATCCTTTGGTGTGCCCTTTCTTGATTGATAATTATTAAACCCGATTTAGTTTTATTAAGAATATATTTTTTACTAAGCTGAATTGGATTACTAGTCGAAACATCTGAATTGAAATCTTCAAAATTAAATTCATTAATTTCATTACTTTCAGATGCAAACTCTAATGAATCCATTTTTTCGCTGAATGAATCTATCTTCACATATTTTTTTTTAGATTCATTTACCTCAAATGGATTATAAGTTGTATTAATATCAATACCAACAGATGTAGATTTATTTGTTTTTTCATATGCATATGGAATATCCAATGACTTATCTCTATTAAAATCTAAAACTGGGGAAATATTATATTGACCAAGACTGTGCTTGACAGATGCTCTTAAAATAGCATAAACTGAATGCTCGTCTTCAAACTTAATTTCTGTTTTTGTAGGATGAATATTTACATCAATTGTACTTGGACTTAGATCTAAATTTATAAAATAAGAAGGGCTGTATTTAGGGTCAATAAGACCTTCAAAAGCAGAATTAATAGCATGATTTAAATACGGACTTTTAATAAATCTATTATTTACAAAGAAAAATTGTTCACCACGAGTTTTTTTGGCATACTGAGGCTTAAATATAAATCCGTCTACATTTAAAATTTCAGTTTTCTCTTTAACTGGAACAAGCTTTTCTGACGTTTTTACACCAAATAAATTAATAATCCTCTTTTTAAAATTTGAAATTGGCAAGTTATACATCTCAGAATTGTCATTGTAAAAAACAAATTTAACCTCGGGATGAGCTAATGAAACTCTGGTAAATTCATTAATAATATGCCTTAATTCAACATTGTTTGATTTTAAAAAATTTCTCCTAGCAGGTATATTGAAAAACAGATTTTTTACAGAAATTTTAGTACCTACTTCACTTACTGTAGATCTTTTAATTTTAATTTCACTGCCATGTATTTCTATTTCATTTGCTAATTCATTACCAGATTGTTTTGATATTAAATTCACATGTGAAATTGCAGAAATACTAGCCAATGCTTCACCCCTAAATCCTTTTGACTTAATATTAAATAAATCTTTTGCAACTGAAATTTTTGATGTTGTATGTCTATCAAAACATATTGATACATCTCTTTTAGACATCCCAATCCCATTATCAATAACCTGTATCATTGTCTTACCTGCATCTTTAATTAAGATTTTTATTTCTGTTGCATTGGCATCGATTGAGTTTTCCAGTAATTCTTTTACTACTGAGGCTGGTCTTTGTACTACTTCACCAGCTGCAATTTGATTAGCAACATTTTCAGGAAGTATATTAATTATATCTTTCATTAATTACTAAAATTTAAATCAAAAAAAACAATAAGAATAAAGTAATTAATGCTAGGAAAAGAATAACCAGTCTTTTTCTTACTGAATTATCACTAACTTTCTTATAATTTTCAACTCCATTTCTGATTTTTTTTCTAAATAATATATTAATTCTAAATTCGTCAAATTTTGATTTAATTTTTTTTGGTTTTGCATATGTTCCAATATAACTTTTGTCTTCAGAAAATCTTCCGGTATAATTATATCGCTTATTTTTTCCGAGATTAAATAGACCCATTATATAGATTGTGAATTAGACTAAATATAATAAATATATATTTTATTTTAAGGCTGCCATTTTAATTGCAGCAATAGCAGACTCAGCACCTTTATTCCCATATTTTCCTCCTGATCTTGCCAAAGACTGCTCCTTATTATGATCAGTTAATACACAAAATATCACGGGAGTTTTCCCATTAACATTTAATTGAGATATTCCATTAGAAACAGAACTACATATGTAATCATAGTGATCAGTTTCCCCTTTAATAACACATCCAATAGCGATAATAGCATCTAGATTTTGTTTGCATAATTCTTTACAGCCATATACCAGTTCAAAACTGCCAGGGACCCATAAAATTATGATATTTTCATTTTTTACACCTAGTTCAATTAATTTTGCTTGTGCACCATTAAGTAAATTTGAAGTGATGTCTTTATTCCACTCGGAAACTACAATCCCTATTTGTTTATATGCTAAATCTGGGAAATCCTCTAAATTTATTTTTGTAAAATCTTGTCCCTTTGATTTCATTTACTTACTTGATGCTATTGCTTTAAAAATAAATGCATCTATATTTTTTGCTTCAGAACTTTTTGGATAATCTAATTTTATAGTGTTAAAACACTTCTCAGCTCTTTTAAATTTATTAAGTCTCATTGCAATAGTTCCTGCTTTATATAAATACATTGGACTGGTGTAATTATTTTCACTTTCAGATGCTTTTATATAATATTCAAGAGCGTCATCTAATTGGTTTAGCTCCGCAAAACAATCACCAATTGATCCAGTAGCCAATGAACTAAGTAATATGTCGTTTGAGCTAAATTCAGATAAGTATTTTATACTGTTTTTGTAATCATTCATGTTTAGATATATCATACCAGTGTAATAATGAGCCAGGTTTGCAGCATTTGTTCCACTAAATTGATCAATTACATTTAACATACCCATATTGAGTTCATCTCCATTAAGTGCAATGTTATATAACGAATCATTTTTAATTAACATAGCTTCATCAAACTTTTTTTGAGCAAAGTACATCTTGTTAAAAGCATTACTTTCTTTAGGTTCAGTTATAAATTTAGAATAGGTAAAAAACCCAATGACAATGATTGATGTCAACGCCACAACAGCAAGAATTATATTTTGATTTTTTTCAACCCATTGTTGAGTCTTGGATGATCCTTCATCAAGAGTATTAAATACATTGGCTGTTGTTGACTTATTTTCAAGAGCTTCTGCTTTATTAGACGACACTTTCTTTTTAAAACCTCTTTTCTTATATGTTGCCATAATATTGTTTTAGGCGGTAAAAATAAAATTTTTATTATTAAAAAATGGATAATTTATTTGTTATTTTTGGTTTAGGTGAGATACGGTTCAATTTCTTTAATACTATTTATACTTTATGTTTTTAAAAGAGTTATCATTAACAAACTATAAGAATTTTGAAAACCTAAAGCTGAGGTTTGATACTAAAATTATTTGTTTTGTTGGTCTAAATGGGGTTGGGAAAACAAACATATTAGATTCAATATATCATCTATCATACACAAAAAGCTACTTCAACCCAATTCCTTCTCAAAATATAAGACACGGAGAATCATTTTTTTTTATTTCCGCTACTTATATTATAAATGATAAAGAAGAAAATATATTGATATCTCTTAAAAAAGGTGATAAAAAAAGAATCAAAATAAATAATAAACTTTATAAGAAATTTAGTGATCATATTGGTAAAATTCCTTTGGTAATTGTATCTCCAGATGACAGAAATTTAATAATTGAAGGAAGTGAAACAAGAAGAAAATTTATTGATGGAATTATTTCACAAACTGATAAAGAATATTTAAATAACCTAATCGATTACAACAAAACACTCAAACAAAGAAATGCATTATTGAAAATGTCTTATGATAATTCTGAAAATATAATTAAGACCATTGATATTTATGATAAGCAACTCTCATTAAATGCAAATAAAATTTACGAGAAAAGAAAGAAATTCCTTTCTGAATTTATTCCAATATTTAAATTTAGATATGAAGAATTAAGTGAAGGAAAAGAAAATGTTGAAATTAAATATAAAAGTGATATTTCAGCAGATCAAAATCTTTATAAATTACTGCAAAATAGCCTTGAAAAAGATTTAAGATTCCAATATACTACCAAAGGGACACATAAAGATGATCTTAACTTCAGCCTTAATTATTTTGCTGTAAAAAAATACGGTAGCCAAGGGCAGCAAAAAACATTTTTAATAGCACTTAAGCTTGCTCAATTTGACTATCTTTCAAAACTTGATTCCAATCCTATTTTATTATTAGACGATATCTTTGATAAATTAGACGATACTAGAGTTAAGCAAATAATAAACTTGGTAAACCAGGAAAAGTTTAATCAAATATTTATTACTGATACGAATAAATCAAGGTCGGAAGAAATTATCAAAAAAGTAAATAAATCTTATAAAATATTTGAAATTTGAAAAAAACCTCATTGACAATTATTACTTTATTCATCTTAATCTTAGGTTCTTGTGAAAAATCAAATAGACTAAATTATTTAAATGGATATTGGGAAATCACTTCGGTTAAAAAAAATGGTAGTAAAATTAAAAACTATCCGTTCAACGGTACTATTGATTATTTTATATTAGATAAGGATTTATCTTCAGGTTTTAGAAAAAAAGTAAAGCCCAAAATTGATGGAAATTTTGATATCACTATGCATCAAATTGAATTCAATATAGATGAAGAAAAAAAATACTTAAGTTTGTTTAAATGTAATATGTCTATATCCGATTCGCAGAGATTAGTTTATGGAGAAGGGGAGAATTTTATTGAGTATATAGTCAAAATTGACTCTATGAATTTAGTGATTAAAAACTCTGACGGTTACTCATATTCATACAAAAGATTTTATCCAATAAATTATTTGAATGAAAGAAATTGAAATAAAAAAACTTGTAAATATTTTCCTTAGGAAAAACAAACTTGAAAAGGGGTTGCTAAACATTGAAGTAAAAAAAGCATGGTATGAACTTATGGATAATGGCGCAGCAAACTATACTACTGATGTTAACTTGAGAAATAAAACTCTTTACATAAGACTCAGCTCACCAGCTCTGAAAGAGGAACTCAGCTATGGAAAAGAAAAACTAATTCAAATAATTAATGAAAGATTCAATAAAAATGTTGTGGATAGAATTATATTTAATTAGAAAATTTCGTCCTTTGAAAAATGAAATTGACATTCAATTTTAGCATTATCATCACTATCACTTCCGTGAATAGCATTTTCACTTATCGACTTAGCAAACATTTTTCTAATTGTACCCTCCTCTGCCTCTTCTGGGTTAGTAGAACCAATTAACTCTCTAAAATCATTTACGGCATTATCTTTTTCTAAAATTGCAGCTACAATTGGACCACTAGTCATATAATCAACTAAATCATTAAAAAAGGGTCTTTCTTTGTGAATAGCATAAAATTCTGCTGCCTTCTCATTTGACATTTGTGTAAACTTCATTGCTTTGATTTTGAATCCAGATTTCACTATTATATCAATGATGGGTCCTATATTTCCGTTTCTTACTGAATCTGGTTTTAACATTGTAAATGTTATATTACTCATTTTGTTTATTTTTAGTCTGCAAAAGTAACACTTTTTATTAATTAATTAGTTTTTACTTTTAATGTTTATCTTCGCGAAATATGAATGTTATTGAAATCGATAAAATAAAAAGTTTACTTTCTAAAAAAAAGGAAATAGTAATAATTCCGCACAAAAATCCTGATGGTGATGCAATTGGTGCTTGTACAGCTTTAAAATATTATTTGGATAATTTTAATCATAATGTTGAAATTATCAGTCCCAATAAATTTCCTGACTTTTTGAGTTGGTTGGATCCAAATAATGCTATAAACATATTTTCTGAAGACGAAAGCTGTATTAAAAAAATAATCAAAGCGGATATGATTTTTACACTTGACTTCAATAATCTGGTCAGAATATCATCAATGAAAGAATATGTGGAGAAATCTAATGCTATAATTATAATGATTGATCATCACGAAAATCCTTCTGATTATGCTGATTTTATGTACTCAGTTCCCGAGATGAGCTCAACTTGTGAGATGATTTATCATTTTATTGAAAAACTTGGAGATAAGGATAAAATTGATAAAAATATTTCACGATCATTATATGCTGGAATTATGACTGATACCGGGTCATTCAAATTTCCGTCAACTACCCACGTTACACATGATGTGGTTTCAAATCTGTTAAAAACAGGTATATCTCACTCAGACATTCATAATCAAATTTATGATAACAATAAATTTGAAAGAGTTCAACTTTTAAGCTTTGCCTTAAGTAAAATTAGAATAATTAAAGATCTAAATACATGTTATATATCATTATCTCAAAAAAATCTTGATAAATTCGATTATGAGAAGGGTGA